>VFQN01002025.1_pt1 | contig 32394 bp, 25 predicted proteins | sample 3512371 | NCBI WGS metagenome assembly VFQN01 (sample SAMN10412370, study PRJNA504923) | tailings metagenome | isolation source: Replicate 2 from Balatoc abandoned mine | place: Philippines: Itogon, Benguet | collected 2017-08-28 | reverse complement strand
TTTCTCTGGATGAAACTGTATCCCATAAATATTATCACGATTTACTGCTGAGGTAAAAGAAACTCCATAATTAGAAATAGCTATACTTTCATCTACATTATTACATTGAAAATAAAAAGAGTGTAAAAAATAAAAAATAGCGTCTTTCTCTAGTCCATAAAAAAGAGGATGTTCTTTAATTGGGGTCACATCATTCCAGCCCATATGAGGAAGTTTAGTTCGATGTTGAATCAGACGTTCATCAAATTTTAAAACTTTAGAATCAATCCACTTCAACCCTTCTAATTTACCTTCTTCACTTTTATTACCCATCATTTGCATTCCAACACATATTCCAATTACAGGTACCTTTTTTTCAATAACCAATTCATCTAACTTATCTCGCATACCTGACGCATTAAGTTGAGACATTGCATAATCAAATGACCCAACCCCAGGTAGGATTAGTTTTTCAGCACCTATCAAATCTTGACTAGTTTTAGAAATCTTTGTAGGAATATTTAGTCTTTTGTAAACGTTCTGAAAGGCATAAATATTACCAACACCATAATCAATTAAAGTAATCATCTGAAAAGACGTTTTTCAAGTCCTAATTTCTGCATCATTCGAGCTCCAAAATTAATTAACTTAATATTGGTTTTATAATCGTGAAAGGTTTTATTTGGACCATCAAAAATTTCTTGTAGCTCCTGCCTACTTAAATCTAATTTATCAGCAACATAATTAAACTCCTTTTGTAAAAATTCTTCTGATAGTTCTGGCTTAGAAATACGCTCTAATGCCTCATCCCGGGACATTTGTCCAGTCAGAATTAAACTAGAGAAATGCGCTCTTCGTTTCTCAAATCCAAATTTTCTAGGTAGCCAAAAATCCTCATAAAATCGAGTAAAACGTGATTCGTGATGTTTATGCTGAAATGCTTCCCAACCAAATTTATCCATTAGTAATTTTTCTGCTTCGGCTTTGATGTAGGGTATTAGATTTAAAGGTTTAAAAACTTGCATGCCTAAAATATATCTATAATATAATTTGTAAGAAAAGATGTCAACTAATGGGAATGTTTTTAGAGGTTTTGTTCCAAATCTTGAATGTATGTCTTTAACTAATAGTGTATCAATACCTGGGAAACCGCCCCATTCTTCAGGCTCTCTGCAACATTCAGTTGAAAAATTGCCTCCAGTTAATACATAGCGAATTTTATTTCTCCTAGCGAATTTATATAAGCCAGAGAAAAAAGCATAATCTTGAGGTAAATCTTGATCTGCAATTTGTGATTTTAGAAAGGCAACTTGTAAATCTTTCATCTCTTCCCAATTAATTACTTCAGTGAATAAGTCAAGATTCAATCCATTACACAACTTCTCTATATTTCCAACAGCCTTATCAGTATTCCAACCCGCATCCACATGAAATAAAAGTGGTCTAAGCCCCATAATTTCTTTTGCAACGTAAGCCACATAAGAGCTATCTAATCCCCCACTCAAGCCAATTATACAGTCAAAATCTCTATTTTTCCCATCTTTTTTAATTTTTTCTGAAACTTTCATTAATTCTGAATAACCTCTCTCATCTGTATGCCAATTGGGCAAAATAGTTTCAATATAATTAATGTAATAATCACTTTCACCATTTTCATTGAAAACAATGTTAGGATCGGATGTATCCATTATTGTTTTAGTACAAATCTGATATTTTCGTTTGCTTTTACTTATCATATTGATTATTTATAAAAATTCAATTTCTTTCATCACTTACTTCTATTCTTTCATAAAAAGACCTCTAGATAAAGAATCTTACATTACTTACTGCCAAATGCCGACAAATATTTTGTATAGATTTACCGGCTTTTTGTTTTTTTTCGATTTGAATTTTTGATAACGTAGACTTTTCATATTTACCATTTAAAATGATCAGTTTCGCCAACTCACAAATATCCAAAATTTAAGGAAGCAACAAATAAAGTAATATTAATTGAATATTTAAATCACATTAAGAGGATTCGTAATCGCTACTTTCGTATAAATAAAACCAGTAAACTTATCTAAGTATTCTTTTAGCTAGTATCTTATAATCAAGGATTTTCTTCGCTAATTTATATGAATTAATTTTCATCTCTTCCAAATCTGTAAAATTGATTGAAGATAGAATTGATGTCAATTCTAAACTTGTATTTATTAACCAACCGTTTTGATTAATATATAAGTAATGACTTTTATAATTGTATAATAAAACAGCACACCTGCAGCAAAGACTACGTTGCATTGTAACTGATTGAGTACCGGGTTGAAGATATAAATCAGCAGCACACAAAAGATTCGTTAAATCCTCCAATGATTTCCAACCTACAAATGAAATTCGTCTATCTAGTGAAAGTATCCTGTAAAATTCTTTTTTAATTGAAATATCAAGCACCCCCGCGATGATAAATCTAAGGTTTTCATTTGTAGTTTGTTGAAAAGCGTTTAGACTTTCTAGAATTTTTTTCCTTTCGTTAAGCTTTCCAGTTTGAACAATCAATATATCAGATTCTTTTAAACCATATAATTTTCGGGTCGAGTTTCTTTTATGATTGTAATTTTCATCATTTAAGGGACGACCGCCTAATGGGTACAATTCTAAATAATCCTCAGAAATCTTGTATTCATTTTTAACAAAGTCGATACTCTCTAGAGAATAACATAGAATTTTTTGTAACGTTTTCTTTAAAACGCTTTTTAAAATACTCCTGTAATAGATTCTATGTAACAAGTATTTGCTCAAAAAATTTCTTGCGCTATTATGGTAATCTTCATGACTGTCGATATAAAACAATACTTTTTTATCTGATTTCTTTTTAAGATATCTGTGAACTGTGATAAGCTCCCATCCACAAGTTCCATGAAACATTATCACATCTGGACACTCTTTCTGTAACAAGTTCATCAATCCTGGATGCATTCGCAGTTTTTCCATTATTTTTTTAGGAAGAAACTTTCGATAAGGGAGGCGAATTATTCTAGCCCCTTCCACCCCAATATAATTAGATGGACTAACATGTGACGGTTTACCATTTTCATCAATTGTCTCAGTTGAAGCTATAACTAATACATCATGTCCAGATTTTACATGTTCACAAACAAGTTCATTTTCCTGATACCCTACGCCATCAATAAAAAAATTTGATAAACATAAGTGTAAAATTTTCATTATAATTAAATTTATTTCTTTATTGCTCGAATATAAATATCTCTATAGCAACTCGAATAGGGCAAAGCCAGTAACGTGTTACGTCCCAATAATTTTTTTATACAATTTTTAAATGTGTAAAAAAAGTTATCGATTCGAGTTTTTTTTATGGAAATTATTTCAAACCCATTCCTTTCAAAAAAACCTTTTAAATGTTTTTCAGACGCAAAAGCAACATGATCAGGTAACCCAAACTCGCCTGGAAATTCTTTCCTATTATTCATATTAGCCATATCGCCTGTAACTAATAAAAATTCTCCTTTTTCTTTTAAGATTTTCCGAACATCCTGAAGAAATGCATCAAAATCGTATAAATGAGAAAAAATATTAATCGCTGAAGCAAAATCGCATTTAGGAGTATCTTCGCTAATAAAGCCTTCAATAATTTCAATACCATTTTTTTTTGCGAAATCAACTTTTTCCTTCATTGGCTCTATACCAATTATACGACTGTTAGCATTTGATAAACTTCTTATTGCTTGAATCATTTCTCCATATCCTGCACCAATGTCAATCCAACTAATTTCTCTTTTTGGTTTCCAAACATCTGGAAACATTTGATTTAAAATTTTCCGATATTCATTTACTTTATTGGGTACATACCTTTCTTTTATATCGACTCCTCCTTCATGTACACCGTACTGTGTTGCATTTAAACGTGATAATTGAGTTGGCCTTGGGTTAACATACAAAAAGTCACATGACCTACATTTTACAATATTCCATCCATTTTCTTTAGCAAATAAATCACTTTTCAAATCAAGACAGTAAGGACAGGAAATTATTTCTTGAGTATTAGACATTATACAAAAATTATATTATTTATTAGAACTAAATCAGTATAAAGAGCGAACTATTCTTTCAATGTGTATCCATGAGGTTTTCTTTTTTATAAATTATTTTATAAATTTCTGAAATTAGAAATCCATAATTTGACGAGTTAAATTTTTTTTCGACAGTATATCTTGCAGCTTCTCCGCAATTCTTAATGAGAAATACATTTTTCAAAATGCTATCTAAAATATTAAAGAGACCTTCAGTGGAATTTTCTATATTAAGAAACCCATTAATTCCTGAATTAATTACTTCTGGAATTCCTCCAACATTGTTCGCTACAACTAGACATCCCGTTGACATAGCTTCCAATAATACGTTGGGCAACCCTTCATTTTCACTTGGAATAACTACAACATCTGCTTGTTTATATAGTTTCATTAACTCATCAGGTCTTACTAAGCCTAAGAGCTTAACTGATTGAGGATTTCGAAGGTTAGTAATATATTTTTTTATTTCCTTATTTATTGAGTTTGGACCACCAAAGAATAAGACTGCATTATTTCTATTTTGATTCTCAATTAAAATCTTCCAAGCATCTAGCATAGTCTTTGCTCCTTTTGAATTTCCGATTTGTCCAATTTTGCCCCCAACGTCTCCACCAAGGTATAAGAAAGATATTTTTGATTTTTCGTTATCTGGATATCGTTTATCTGAGGTATTAAATTTTGAAATGTCAACCCCACGGTAAATAGTATACACGTTGGGTAAATTTAGTTTTAATAAATTCAAAGAATTCGATAAAGCTTGACTATTACAAATAACCGCCGAAACATTATTTTCCCAATTTCTAACTGACCATTGATTTTTCATTTTAGGCAAATAATAATTTACATCACTACCAATCGCTTGAGTTATATGTGGGATGCGATATCTTATTTTCCATATATTTCCAATTAAGGTAGGCAGTCCAATTCCAACAGAGTGAATTAAATCTACTCTTTCTAAAACATTAGAAAGTTTATCCTTAACAAAATAAGAAGCAAAAAAATTAGAAAAATTTTGTAAGCTAATACTTGAACTAAATGGTATGTATTTGTTACCATAAGGAATATTAAAAACAGGTAATACTGTTACAAAAACATCTTTGTATTTATACGATTTTAGACGATTAGGACGCCAAGAACGAATTACTACAACCTCTATATCAACGAATTTAATTAGTTGATTGTAAGTATTAAAATTAAATATTCCGCTCCTCTCATCATTGATAGATGGAAAAGCACTAACAAGAAATAATACCTTTAAGCGCTTATTTATTTTCATTAAGTGAAGGCATTATCAATAAAATCAAAATAAATATTAATTAATTAAGTTATAATTATTTGGTATTACATCCATACATTATACCAATATTGAAACATAAATAAATTCCAAATTTTTTCGGCTTCTAAATTTCTTTTTCGAAAGAACTTATCAACATATTCTTCTAGTTGCACCTTGTTAAATACTGAAGATATTGCTTGCGAATCTAAAATAACTTCTTTTACAAGAGAAGATAAATCTTCCCTCATCCATTTTTCTTTTGGTATAGCAAAGCCCATTTTTGGCCTATCCATTAATCTTTCGGGAATATATTTATGGGTAATTTTTCGCATTAAATATTTAGGCACATTATTAGTAAATTTAACCGAAGATGGTAGTTTAGCCATATATTCAATCAGACGATAATCTAATAAAGGTTCTCGAACTTCCAAACCGAATGCCATGCTAGCTCTATCTACTTTAACTAAGAGATCATCAATTAAATTTGTTTGAAAATCTATAGCCATGAGAACATCGATAGAAGAACAATTAGTAGAAAGATGATCGATATTGTCATAAGAACTTGGTAAAGGAGAAAAAGATTTTTTTAAAATTTTCTCCAACTCAATATCGTTTACGTGGTAAGGTTCAATCTTGAAACGTAATTTATTTGTATACGATTTAGCACTAAGGACATTCTTCGCCTTAAGTATTTTATGAGCTAATAAATCAGGGAGTTTATCAGTTACTCCAGACCGAATCAAAAACTTTATTAAGTTTTTTAAAATATCTTTTTTAGCCCCATTTAGTTCTGCAATTTTATTAAATTCAGGAAAGTTATTATAATATTTTCCATACCCACAAAATAATTCATCCCCTCCATCCCCAGAGAGAACTACTTTAACTTTATTAGAAGCCATTTTACTAAGTAATAAAGTTGGAATTGCTGAACTATCTCCAAAGGGTTCGTCATATATCTTTGGTATCATACTTACCAATTCTTTAGCATCGCTTATACTGCAATAGAATTCATTATGTTGGGAACCGATATGTTTTGCTATTTCTTTAGCATATGGAGCCTCATTAAAACTAGATTCATTAAATCCAATAGAAAATGTATTGATAGGTGTACTACTATTTGCTTGAAGAACAGCAGCTACAGTAGAGCTATCATATCCACCACTTAAAAAGATCCCAACTGGTACATCAGAAACCATCCTATATTTAAAAGAAGATACAAGCAAACTTTCAATATCAGCTAAGATGCTCTCCTCGGAACCCTGATTTTTTGGATGATTAAAAAAAGTATTGATTTGCCAATATTTTCTTAACTCAAATGAATTCTTTAATAAATCATAGATTAAAATATTGCCTGCATCTAATTTATGACAATTATTAAAAATTGTATTTGGAGAGGGGATAAATCCTAATTTAAGGAATGCAGCAACAGCATCATTACTAAGTTCCTTTTTAAACTGAGGGTGCTGATGAAAAGCCTTTATTTCTGATCCAAACAAGAAGATATTATCCTTAAAATAATAGTATAATGGTTTAACCCCAGCCCGGTCTCTACATAAAATTAATTTACCCAAACGCATGTCATAAATAGCAAATGCAAACATGCCATTAAATTTAAGAAGGCAGTCTTGACCCCATTGATGATATGCGGCTAAAATAACCTCTGTATCAGAATTACTCCGGAACTGGTAACCCTTTCCCAATAATTCCTGTTTTATTTCACTGAAATTATAAATTTCACCATTATAACTAATAGACAAGCCTAACTCCTCGCTAACCATTGGTTGATCAGCATTCGAGCTCAAATCTATTATTGAAAGACGAACATGTCCTAGACCTAAAGAATAGTTATCTGTAGTCCAAATTTTAATTCCTTCAGCATCAGGGCCACGATGACGTATTGCCGAAGTCATACTTTTCAAAGCATTTTCGCTGACTTTTTGGTTGAGGCTAATGATTCCGACAATACCGCACATATAGAATTAGATTAAGATTTCTTACTTTTTATTATCCTTTTGTAAATTATTTTTATTACTCCCAACAATGTAACCGAGCATTAAAAAATACGAAAAGGAGTATAAAGAATTATAAACTTGCTGAGCCTGACTATCTAATATCCAACCTACTAAAATGCACAATAAAATATATCTATGTTCAGAAGAAATATTCCTTGACCTACTATATTTAAAAATAAAATGCCATATCGGAACAAAAATAAACAAACCAAATAAACCAAAATTAGATATAACTTCTAGTAAATCATTATGAGCAGTTCCACCAAATGCAAATTTAGTAGACCCTGCAAAGCCATAACCAAAAATGAATTGAAATGGATTACTAAAGTCAAGCCAGCCATTTAAAATATCTAAAAAAATTTCTTCTCTACTAGACCCTCTGTCATTTTCTAAATTTTTAAACCTATATAAAAGCAACTCGTTACTAATAATCACCTCATATAGGTAAATAAAAAGCAATAAAAATAAAACTACCAATAAAAATATTTTCAAATATTTTTTATAAATATTTACTGATTTTATATTAACAAAAAGTGTGTAGTAGTAAAAGAAAAGTAATAAAACTGAACCAACAATAATAGCACCTCTTTTCAAACTAGAGAGAATAATCAAATACATTACAGCCGAAATAATTATTCCCAAAATTTTATTCTTTATTAGAAATAAGAATGGAATTAATGTGACAATCCCATACACAGCATTATTTTGCAAAGTATTCTCATCCGCAATTATCGTACTATAATTAAAGAAGTTGATAATTCCAAAAACCAAGAGTCCAAAAAATATTATAATTAAATGCAACCTAGAAATCTTATTTTTTCTTGAGAGAAAATAAAACGGGAAGAATGAAATGAGTGTATATAAAATTGTACGAAAAAAAGTAAAGTAAACATCATTAAATGTGCCAGGTGTAATAAAGAAATAGAAAACATTTAATGCTAAAAAGAAAAGTAAATAAACGAATAAACTTAGTCGCCAATCTGAATTTTGTTGATATATAAAGCTGTATATAGAAAAAAAAATGAAACCAATGAAAGCAACTTTTGGAAAAGTAGATCCTACAGGATACAATACTCCTTGACCCATATATGCTAATAGAAATATAATTGGGACAGTAGTTATACTGAAAATTCTTGTTTTATTTTGCTCGAAAGTAGACATTGGAACTATTTTGTGAGCTGTAATACCCTATATTTCAATTACTAAATAGTCTAATGAATTTTTGAGCTACAACTTTGATATCATACATTTTAATATCGACGAAATATTGGTTTTCAAAATTGTATTCCATGAACTCTTGAATTTGATTCAATGGTAAATTTGATTGTTCATAAAGTAAAATAGGTCTCTGAGCTAGAGCATAATCTATAAGTTTGGATGGCGCAGCTGTTCGTTTTCCATTAACGGAATTAAAGTTGACAGCTACAAGAAAATCTAATAAAGACAATTCGGTGATTAGTTGACTTCTCGTCACATAGTCTTTCAGAATTAACTTATTACCAATAAATTTATTATAAGGCTCAAATAAAAAATGTTGATTAGTATATACTATCAATTGGAAATTATAATTCCCGTCAAGCAAAAAATCAATTAAAGAAAAAATATCTCTAATCCCTGGATATATATGCCCAGCAAAACCAATCTTGATTGGATCATTTGGTACATATTTAATTGTGAGTGGATTTATTTTAACACCTTGAGGTATTGTTTTGAACTTATAAATAAACTTGGAATAAAACTGGGCTTTCATTTCTTCAAACGGAACTGTTACATAATCAGCCTTTCGTAGCATGTTCCATTCAAAATAGTGAAATAAAAATAATGGTTTATTCTTTAATCCTTTATTTAACATAAAAGGATCCCCCAAATCAGCGATCCATATTTTAAATTTTGATCTTATTTTTCTCTTAGAGAATGAGGCCATGCCCCATGCAATTGAAAAGGGAGAAGAAACTGTTATAACAACGTCATAATTGTTATATTCGGTTAATGATTGTCTAACTAAAAAAAAGTATTGAATTAGATAAATCCTAGACATTATTTTATAAAGTAGAATGCCAACTGTCGTATTCTTTAACCACTTCTGCCATTTATAATACTTAAAATCAATAATCTGAACATTATTACCCTTCTCAAAATCATCGTGAATGCTAGAATTTCGATGAGTTAAGACATTAACCATGTTACCTTGTACTGCTAGTTCAATAGACAATTCAGTTGCACGAAGAGATCGAGGTGACTTCTTAGGGAAATAGTCACTTGAGATGATGAGAATTTTTTTCAACTTGATATTACAGAAGTTAATAAATCTATAGAGAAAAGCAAAAATAATTTGCGTAAAGAGAAATAGATTTAGTTATTATAATTTATTAATGTTGTAATAATATTTTTTCCTGTTGAACCTGAACCAAAATACTCAAAATAACTCCCAGGTAAACTACTTCTAATAATAGTATCGCAAAAACTTGTTTCCGGATTGAGCAGAATATTCCAGTTGTTTATTAAAGTTTCTACCCACTCTGTTTGATTTCTTAATGTGAAACATTGCTTTTTTGCAAAAAAAGCTTCTTTTTGGAGTCCCCCTGAGTCTGTAATCACACGCTCTGATAAATTCAAAAGATTTAGCATTTCAAAGTATCCGACAGGTTCTAAACAAATTATAGAAGCGGGAATTTTTATATTACATTTTTTTATGAAACTTTTTGTTCTTGGATGAATAGGAAATATAATTTGTGTATCTAGACCATCCAAATTCAGAAATATATTTTCGATTGTTTCTTTTAAAGTAGTATTCTCTGCTCGATGTAAAGTCAGAAGTGTAAATTTTGTGATTGTTTCTAAATTAAATGTCGTTTCTGTACCTGCTATATAGTAGAAAAGTTTTTTATCGGGTAATTTTTGTTTATAATAATTAAAACTATCCAACATTATATCGCCACAATTTAATGCCCCATTCGAAATACCTTCATTTCTTAAATTATTCATTGCCGTATTGGTTGGGCAAAATAAAAAGTCAGATATATGATCTGTGAGAATTCGATTTTGCTCTTCTGGCATTTTTTTCCAAAAACTTCTCAAACCAGCCTCTACATGCGCAATAGGTATATGCAGCTTAGACCCTGCAAGTGCTCCAGCAAGTGTAGAATTAGTATCGCCGTATACTAAAACAATATCAGGTTTAGTTAAAATCATTAATTCTTCAAGTCTCTCTAACATCTTTCCAGTCATTGCACCGTGCGTTTTCTCATTTACTTCTAAGAAGTAGTCGGGTTGTGGGATATTCATTTCATTAAAAAAAATATCCGACATATTTAAATCATAGTGCTGACCAGTATGCACCAAAATTTCTTCTACTTGAGTATTATACTCGTCTTTAATAAGTCGACTCAAAACAGCAGCTTTTATAAATTGCGGTCTTGCACCTACAACAGTGAAAATTTTTATCAAAATCTAATTAGTTTAACCTTTAATAATATTGAAATTTTAATCTAATTCAACCTGAAATACTTTCATCCAAACACAAAAATTTATAATTCGCCAATAGGTGTAATCAAAAGGTAATTTGCCTTGTTGGACTAAAATGATATAATTACGAGCCTCTTGAACATTAATTATTCCGAGGGAATAATCAACATATGTATCAAACATTTTAAGAAAATCTAATTTGTGATTCTCTCGCATCCATACTTCCTCCGGTGTAATAAAACCTTTTTTATCTTCTCTAAAACGAACTGTGTCAGTTAAAATTCCTTCTGTTGCGGCAACTAAAATTTTCTTCCGAAAATAACTTTTACCATCTAAAAAATCAATCGGCAGTGATAATGTAAATTCAACTAATTCATGATCCAAAAAAGGAACTCTTGCCTCAACAGAATGTGCCATAGAATTTCTATCCTCCCATTTTAGATATTTCTGTAAAGGTTCGATGTAGATTTGATAATTAGATAGGGCTTCGGATGTTGTAAACCTATTATAATAGTTACAATCAAATGGACTATAATCTTTTTTAATCTTAGTAAGATTAATTAGCTTATTTAATGGGTTATACTTAAACCTTAAATACTTAAAAAAGTGTACAATTTTAGGAGGAACCTTATCTAAAAAAGTCGAAAATACAAGCGAAAAAAATTCACCAAAATTATTTAATTCATTTATTACTTTTTTAATTTTAAGAGATTTTAGATCATTTTTCAACCTTATAACTCTAAATTGTCCATAACCTGAAAGATATTCATCTGCACCTTGCCCATTAAGTAATACAATTGTTTTATTTTTCTTTGAAGCTTCAAAAACATGATAGCTTAAGAACGCAGCTTGGGATTGATAAGGTTCATCGAGGTGCCAAACGATTTTTTCAGTCAAATTGAAAATATTTTCTCCTTTAGGATAAATATAATGACTATCAACTCCCGTTGCCTTCTCAACTTCATTCATCCACTTGCGTTCGTCGAACCTTTCATCAGTAGCACATGAAGAAAACGTTTTCTGTAACTCCACCTTACCTTGTTGTTTCAATAAAATATTGACATATGAAACAATTGAAGAGGAGTCTAATCCACCGGACAAAGCAGATCCAACATTAACATCAGCACGCAAATGTTGAGATATTGCTGTTTCAAATTTTTTTCGAAAAAGTAAAACAGCATCAGTAAAAGAAAGGTTTTCAGTAAAAATTTTAATGTTGTACCACCTAAAAGAGTTTAATTTTGAAGAAATATTGCCTATTATTTCATTGGTCTTTCCTAAAAAGTAATGTCCTGGTAAGAGCTTATATACTCCCTTAAACAAAGTTTCATCAGTATGATCCATCATTGCAGTGTAAAGAAAATCTAATGCGATTTTTCTATTTAAAACCGCTTTCCACCCTGGTAGTGTAGTAAATTGCTTGATCTCGCTAGCAAAATAAAAATCACCGGAAGGACTAAACCAATAGTACATTGGTTTAATTCCAAAACGATCTCTAGATAGAAAAATGGTTTTCTGTTCCGTATCATAAATAGCAAAAGCCCACATGCCTTTAAACCTTTCTTGGCAATCTGTTCCCCAATGTTGATATGCATACAAAACAACCTCTGTATCACTATCTGTATTGAATATGTATCCATTTTTAATCAACTCTTCCCTTACTTCTATATAATTGTAAATTTCTCCATTGAACGTAATCCAATATCTACAATCGCTAGAACACATTGGCTGATGACCCTTGGCAGATAAATCTAAAATAGAAAGCCGCCTATGGCCAAATGCAACTTTCGACTCAAATGAAATATTTTCAATCTTTTCTTTAGGCAGGTAACTTTCAGCTTCACCCCATGAATCTATTGCAGTATCAACACTTCCAAGTACTTTTAATTCATGATCATTAAAAAGAACATAACCCTCATCATCAGGCCCACGATGTCTTATAATATGATTCATTTCAATGAACGTATTTAAATCAATTGATTTTTTGGAAATGGCCCCTGAAATGCCGCACATAATGGGATTTACTTTTATTAGTTATGAACTTTTCGATATAAATCGATTCTTATTTAATCTTTAAATTTTTTTTCAGAGATAACAACACTACTTCCAACTCATTTTTTTTAACTAAGCCTATAAATATTGCATAAATGGAGAAGAGTAAAATACAAAAAACATTTACAACCCATCTCCAAAAATCCGGCAACAACAGATTAGGAATGAAAACACTAAATAGTAGTGTAACTAAAATTCCTAAAAATATTTTTTTCCATTCATATGGAATTTTATAAAGGTCTTGCCCTATATAAGTGTAAACCGAAAAAGTGATAAGGCAACTTAAAAATGTTGCTAGACCTGCCCCCATAACTCCTAAAAGAGGTATTAATAAATAATTGAGTAAAGCATTGATTAGTCCACCTGCTATATTAATCCAAACTATATACTTTGTCTTTTTTGCAATTACTATTCCAGGCGAGAAAATATACATATTACCCAACAAAATAGCGGGAACAAGAAAGATGATAAGTTTTGACGCTCTATAGAAATCTGGAGTTGTCATTACTTTTAAAATATCATATGCAAACAATGTTAGGGTTAATAGCACCAATTGTGCAAGCAAAATAAAAAGTCTAAATATACGTGCCAATTGAAAAGGGGTATCCGGACTTTCATAATACTTGTATACAAGAGGTGTTAACGCCCCTTGAAAACCAACCATTACTAAACCTGCAACTGTTGCTAAGCGATGTCCTATTCCATATATACCTACTTCAGAAATAGTCAAATAATGATTTATCATTATTCTATCTACATACAAACTTAGCCAAACAAAGATCCCGGAAAAGACCAATGGTGATGAAAATTGGAGCATTTCTTTTAATTGCTCTGAATTTATCATAAACTTAAAAGTAGCTCGTAGCCAAAATAAGCCCAATATTGAGGCAGATAAGAATCCTAACGTCATGCCAAATAATAAACCTAACAACCCTAATTTCAAAAAATAAGTAAACAATACAGAAAAAGCTGCAGTTACAATAACCATCACTAAACTTACAATAGCATACTGTTGACTTCGCAGTTCCCATCGAAGCTGGTTTTGAACCAAATAAAATATACCATTAATACCTAGATTAATCATTCCGACCTGAAATGCAGAATTTAATCCCTGTTGCCCCATTATTATTCCAGATAATTGAGGTGAAAAAATTAGCATTAAGAATGTAAAAAGACCATAAATCACAATGGTAAACCACAAAGCAGACGAAGCATAACCGATTTTTTTATCAGGATTTGATTCCAGAGAATAAAACCGAGCTACACCTTGTGAAACCTCTAAAGCAATAGTAAGATTTACAATGGAACCAAAAACTGTCAATAAATCAAGTGAACCATAGTCTGACGGAGTGAGAACACTAGTATACAGTGGCACAAGAAATAAAGATAAGCCACGAGATACAAAAGAGGGAATTGCATAAATCAAGCTGTCTTTAAGAAAAAGTCGAACCATACTAATCAACTAAAGTTTCAATTTGAGCAAATTTTAGAAAAGCTGATTCTAAATCTGGACGATGTGAAAGTTGTAATGCATCAGTACCATAATTTTTGACTAATTCTTGAATATTTTGCTTAGTACGCTCTTGAGATTGGCCAGCCCCCTCTAAATATTGAACATCTTTTGGATTGATCCACCATTCTTCTGGAATATCATTATTAATAATTCGAAGGTACTTTTTGGCTATTTCAATATCATTCCATTTTTTTTGAACAAACTCCTGCGCTTTTTTCCCTAACGATATTCTTTGTTCAACATTATTTATCAATTCTTCAATAGCATTTTCAATATAATCAGGATGACAAATTTTAGAAGGTGGTACCATATCTATAGGTATGTATTTTTTTAGGTCATTTAATCTATAACCACCTACTATAGCTGGTTTAGCAAACCAAGCTGCCTCCATTGCAAAAGTTGCCATTGGAGTATCTGAATAGATTTGATCAACAACAAAATCACACTTTTCTATTTCACTCAAGACTTCTTTATTCGACTTATTTTGAATTAGTATAAAGTCTATTTTATGACCTTTACTAATAAGATTATTAATGGCTTGAGATATCTTCAACGAACCCTTAGCAAAAGAGTGGCTAGGAGAATGTAAAATTCTTATCCTTTCGTTACAAACATTTCTGTTCAAAACCTTCGGGATTAAAGGTTGGGATGGTGGGAAGGGTATACCAATGCAAAAAGTATTTATAAAGTGAGTTACACCAAAATGTATATTAGAAAATGGAGCGCCTAAAACCACTGTGGCGAACTTGAAATGTCTTTGAACTAATTTCTTTCTGGTGTCATTTATACTTTTTATATTACTTATGGTTGGAAATTCACCGTATTTATTTTGACTAAACCCATCAATGTATGCTGGCCTTGCTTCGGAACCATGAGCTAAATTACTGATAATTTTTTTGTTAAAAAATCTAATAAGAAATAAATCGCTATTATTAGGAAGCAGTGAATAGCCATAACTAAAAATAAAAATATCGTATTTGTAGATAGTTGAAATAACCCAAGTTATACGAATAATTTTTTTTAAAATACTAACTAAGAAGTTAATCCTAAATCTTTGTATGAGTCTTTTACCCTGAATCTTTGATAGATAATTTAAAGATTTAAGTAAGAAAGGCTGGTAATTTTCTCCGCCGTAACCAAAATGATGTGTTTCATATGTAATGAAATCCACCTTAACACCTAGCTTTTTTAGCCCATTAGAAAGATTCCGATAATAACCCGCAACTTCAATTGGGCCGATAAAAATTTTTTGCTGCTCTGTCACTGATTAAGTTTATTTAGCACTCTAAATGAAATAGGATGATTGGGGTAACGCACTTGATGACGAGATATTATCTTATTGAGTATTGATTTATGATTAACCGAGAGCAACATCATCCCTGGCTCTAAAATAATTTTTTCATCACTAAAAGAATAGTTTCTAACGATAATTCGACCATCTGATGCATTCACAAGAAAGGTATTATCTTCAAATAGAAAAGAAATTTGTCCCGGTGCCCCCTCCACAACCTCATCAAAAGGGAGACAATCCCAAATTAAAAATTCATTTCCGTTAATGGTTCTTGTTTTTAAGCCTGGATATGGTTTAGATAAAGCCCTACAATGTGCCCAGATCTCATCCTTTGGTAAATTCCAGTCTGCGTATCCATCTTCTGGTTTTCTTTGTGGAAAATATAGAGCTTCTCCTTCTTGTTGAGTTACTGCATTTTGCAATAAAAAAGGATTACCTAAGACTTCACAAACCATCTTTCCCAAACATAAAGAAGCCTTTTTATAACTAATAAGAATGTCGTCAGTTGGATAATAGTAAAAAGATTGTTGAGCAACAATAGGACCATCATCCATCCCAGGAGTGATTTTAAACAATGCTAAATCAAATCTCTTGCAACCTAACATAATAGCCCAATTTTGTGGAGAACGTCCTCTCCCCCGCAGTATCCCATCAGGACTTCCATGAGCACCTAAAATACCTAAGTCAGGTAATTCAATTAACCATTTGGGAACCAGCCTTTGCCAACCAGATATGTATATAATATTAGGTTTAAAAAATTCTATTACCCTTCTATCCTCCTCAGAATTAAGCTCATATGTATCAACGTATATATAGGGTATTTTCCATTTGCTTGCAAATTTTGATATATCAGTCCATCCACTTATTTTTTGGAGATTAGCATTATTAGGGCTAACTCCCACTATTGCACTTATTTGATACCCATTTCTTATAATTTCCGCAACAGAATCAAGACCAGTTTGAATAGTACATAATACCAATATTTTGATTTTCTTTGACTCCATGGATAAAATCATTTATATATAATGAAATAAATGAGTAAAATAGATATAAAACTTATCAGCTCTTAATAAGAGTTAGTTTGAACAAATAAATAATCAAAATAGCATTTAGCTTATTATATCACTTCACCTTCATAATCAATATTCAACATACCGAACTTCTTCAAGTGGGACTTATAATATATTAAATTAGCTGTAGAACGACCAACTATAGCTCTTTGAATTTTTTGCCAAGGAGATAAAATTTCTGGGGTCCACCATTCAGGATGCGTAAGGAGTTGTAAGTGTTGAAACTGTCTAGATGAAATTAGGTCAGGCATTCGTTGAAATCGCCAATAACCATTACTGTCAGAACAATATTTGAACTTCTCAAAAATTGATGAACCATAAGCATTTATTAATCCTCCATACATATCTTCCTTACATGACATTGTGAATGTAGTGGTGTTATGAAAACTAAATGCACGTATTTTAATATCTAATATCTTTTCAAGAATTTCCTGATCTAATTGCAAATACTTATCAAGGTGGGCTTGATGGCTAATTCCCCAATAATGTGAATCGAAATGTAAGGCTAACTCATGACCTAAATTTTTTATTTCTAAAAGGATATCTGAAATAACTCTTTCAAGTACATTATAAAACTCAGAATGTGGGTTTACGAAGTAAGTAGACTTAATTCCTAGTCTATTCTCAATACGCGCTATATCCAATGCTCTATGTATAGAAAAATCTAAGTCATGCCGGTTTATAATTGTTGGGCCAGGGTGAGTGTTATAATTTGTGAAATCAACAAAGCTATAATAATCCAAAGCAGATTTTAGCATTTGCTCATAAGCAGCAGTTGTGAAATCTGAGAAAAAATATTTTGTAGAGTTATCCATTAAAATCAAGAATTTGTTTTTATTACCTGATAATTAAATATATATGTGATAATACTATTACATACAAAGATGTAAAGGATTTCTAAAACATTCTATTAAGCACAAAGATTCTCAAAGAATTTTTTCTCGGCTCTAAAGATGTTCTTCATTTAAATCTACAATAGTCGCATCCCAAATAATTATTTTTTTATCTTCAATTATAGTAAAAGCCCCAGGATAAGGCCTAGTTTGAGCCCTTATAAATCTTGATATTTCGTCTGATGTTAATTTCCAATTTATCAGCCCATCATCAGGAGATCGTTTTGGATAATAAGATGCTGCAGCTTCATTTTGAATCACTGGTATAATCGTACCTGCAGAAATCAATGGAATATATTCAAGCAGAAGTGATTTTGATTCTAGTTCAACCTTGTCTAAGAGTGTTTTTATTGTCTCATTTTCATCAATTAAAATCTCCCTTTGACCTATAATAGGCCCATTGTCTACACCGTCAGAGAAATAAAAAAAAGTGATTCCAGTTACTCTATCACCATTTATTAATGCCCATACTAATGGAGCATTTCCTCTTCCTTTCGGAAGTAAAGAGGCATGTATACCTGCTGCGCCCTTTTTTGCTAGATTTATGATTCTTTGGGGAATCATATAATACCATCCGATTGCTAGAAGAAAGTCTGGTTCAATTTCTTCCAATTTTTCTACATAGTCTTTAATATTTTGGTTTATCTCAAATACTGGTATTTTAAATTTATCCCCTAAAGGTTTGAAATCTATATACAAAACGTTATTAACTGGCCTTCCTGGTGAATAAGAAATATTGAACTCTCTTGGTATCGTAAAAATAGCTGCGATTTCATAACCTCCTTCTAATAGTGCTTCGCAACAAGAATATCCTAATGTAGATGCCCCAAAAAAAACTATTTTCATTTCTAGATTTTTAAGTTATTTTTTATCCATTCTGCTGTGTTCATAACACCTTCTTCCAAATCTACTTTAGCTTTAAATCCGAGAATTTCTAATGTCTTTTCAACACTAGGAATACGTATAGCGATATCAGCCGATAATGGTGGAGAAAAAACTATTTTTGATTTTGAGTTCAAAACGCGGCAAACGGTTTGAGCCAATCCTAAAATTGTAATAACGGCTCTGGCATTTCCTAAATTAAAGCTCTCCCCTACTGCTTTTGGATCTTCAATACAACGGATTAGGCAGTCTACAAAATCATCAACATAACACCATGCCCTAATTTGATTTCCATCACCATGAATTTGAATTACTTCATTTTGTAATGCACGTTTAATAAAAATTTGAATCGCTCCTTCACCAGTTTGACCCGGACCATAAACGTTAAAGGGGCGAACTGTTACTACGGGCAATTTATATTGGCTGTAATATGCGTGAGCTAAATGTTCACCAGCTAATTTTGAAACAGCATAAGTCCAACGTGCCTCACCAGCCGAACCGGAAACCGTGACATCACTTTCCGATGAACGAAAAGCCATAGATCCGAAGACCTCTGAAGTTGAGAAGTCAACAAAACGGTCGGTAACCCCATTAATCCTTGCAGCTTCGAGTGTATTAGCCGTTCCAATCATATTCACACGCATTGTAGTCACTGGATTCTTTATGACCGTATCAATACCAGCAATACCAGCAGCATGTACTACAATGTCAGAATCTTTCATGCTGTTAGTTAGCAACTCAAAATCAAGTACGTCACCTTTAACTATCTTTATATTTGGATGGTTATTTAAACCGCTTTGGGTAAGTGTATCCCGGTGAAAATTATCATAAACCACAATTGTATTGTGCTCAACATAATGTTTAATTAAAGTATTGGCAATAAAACCGGCGCCGCCAGTTATGAATATTTTCTTGTTTGTTAACATGTTAGCTTATTTTGTTAGTTTATTGAAAATTTCAGAAATATATTGAATTTGATCGTTGTTGAGTTTCTCATAAATTGGAAGAGCAAGTCCAGTTTTGAATGCCCTCCAAGCATTCGGATAATTAATCTCAGAATTTAACTTGTATTTCTGATAGTAAAATTTTAACGAAGGAATACACTGGGCACCATAGTTAACACCTACTCCATTTTCCTTCATTGAAATAATTAGCTTGTCTCTGTCTATAGAACTATCAACTAGAACATGAAAAGTTTGCCATGTATGAGGTCTATCGTTGGGTATGCTTGGAAGAATAATTCTATCCGTATCTATCAATGAAAAATAAATTTTTGATAAATACCTTTTTCGTTCAAGGATTTCATCGAATCTGCCCATTTGACTTGCAACAAGTGCTGCTTGAAAGTCGGTCATCCGATAGTTAAACCCAGCTTCAACAAACTCCATAGAACCATTGAGGAAATCTATACCATGGTTTCTAAGAATTCTGAGTTTTTTATCTAGCTCTGAATTTTGTACTGATACAATTCCACCTTCGCCTGAAGAAATTGCTTTCCTAGGATGAAAAGAAAAGGAACCAAAGATACCGAATGTTCCCACAGCAACTCCATTTTGTGTAGCACCAAGAGCACAGGCAGCATCTTCTATAACAAATAAATTATGACGTTCTGCGATTTTCATAATCGCTTCGATATCACATGCTAGACCAAACTCGTGGACTGGAATTATAGCTTTCGTATTCGTAGTAATTTTGTCCTCAATTAGTTGTGGATTTATATTGAATGTAGCCAAATCAATATCTACAAATATTGGTTTAGCTCCTACAAGTTCAACAACATTTGCAGTTGCAACATATGAGAAAGCCGGAACAATTACTTCATCCCCTGGACCAATACCTAAAACTATTAATGCCAAATGCATGGTGGCAGTACCGTTTGAAACAGCTACAGCATTTTTAGATCCTGTTAATTTACAGAATAACTCTTCAAATTTGTTCACGTTAGTGCCTTGAACAAGCATACCGCTTGAAAGCACTTCATTAACTGCATCGATATCATTCTGCCTTATATCAGGTGAACTAAGAGGAATAAATTTCATCATTTACAAGAATAAATTCTTTCAATAATATCAACCACTTTTAAACCTTCTAAAGCATTAGTAGTGATTACATCTCGACCATTTAAAACATCTACTACATTATTTATAACATAGTTGTGATTTTGAGCAGAACCTTTATAAGCCCCATAATCATTTCCCGGATTTGTTGGGGGGAGTTCTGGCATCTCATAATCTTTTACATGACAATATTCTACTTTATCCATGTATTGACCACCAATTTTTATAGCTCCATGTTCCCCGATAATAGTCATGCTGCTCTCAAGATTCTGGTTCCATACAGAAGTAGAATAGTTAATACTGCCCATCCCACCATTTATAAAGTCAAAACTAACAAAACCAGAATCTTCAAATTCAGTTAAATCTTGATGATTAAAATCATTAAACCTTCCCTGAATGTTATGGATATCTCCAAATAACCAATACATTATATCTATAAAGTGTGAAAATTGAGTAAACAATGTACCTCCATCCAATTCTTTTTTCCCATGCCAACTTTCCTTTTTATAATATCTCTCATCACGGTTCCAATAGCAATTCAATTGAACCATATATATTTCGCCAAGGATTCTAGAGCCAATTAATTTTTTAATCCATACAGATGGTGGTGAGTACCGATTTTGCATGACTGCAAAAACATGTTTATGCATATTCAATGCTTTAAAAATAATATTTTCGGCATCACGTTTAGTCAATGCTATTGGCTTTTCAAGTACAATATGTTTGTTTGCAACTAAACACTTTAATGCTTGTTCTGCATGAAAACCATTGGGTGTAGCGATATTAATAACATCACAATCAACACCTGAAATCAAAAATTCATCAAGACTCGAAAAAAATGGTATAGAATATTGCTCCAGCCCGAGTTCTGACTTAGGCTTAATATCAATTAATGCTACTAATTCACACTCACTATTCCTACTAATCATTTCTGCGTGACGTTTGCCAATGTGTCCACAACCTATCACAGCAAATTTTATTTTTCTCATATTTTGATTTTATTTTTTTTACCGTTGTTTAATTTGACTTCATTCCTAATTTATAGCACAGAATAATAACAATTATTTTATTAATGTGTTACGTAAAAACTGTATATAATAATATGCTTAATTAGAGTGTATGAATTGTTTAAAATAAATTATCATATTAATAACCTAAATAAAGAAGTCTTATTAAATCAAAAGCCGTGAAATGTGAAATGCCATTTTCTGGCTCAAACAAATTAGGTCACTTGAATACTAATTCGTTTTTAAAAAGATTTTATTTTTTATTGATAGTCGACTTTATATAATTTGGAATCAGAGTCCTAATAAAAGACGTTTTTTAAGAAAATCTATGACTAGAATTTATTCATCAAATTACTCTTGTTATAGCCGAAAAAAAGATGGGTAGTTGAGAAATAACTTCCAGAATTTATAATTTGACAACTCTATCATTTAGTAATTTATATTTTGAGCCCTCCTCTGGACAAACAGCAATACCAATATCATTAAAATTCAATTTATGCCCGTATTCTCCTACCCATCCAACTTGTCTAGCTGGATTTCCAACAACTAATGCGAAAGGGGGAATATTTTTTGTCACTACTGCACCCGCACCAATAAAAGCATATTCACCGATGTCATGACCACATACAATTGTTGCATTTGCACCTATGCTTGCTCCTTTTCCAACTTTTGTAGTTAAGTAATTATCTCTTCTATTTATAGCTGATCGTGGATTAATAACATTAGTAAATACCATAGATGGACCTAAAAAGACATCATCATCACATGTTACACCTGTGTAAATTGATACGTTATTTTGAACTTTTACATTTTTTCCTAAAATTACTCCAGGGGATATTACAACGTTTTGCCCAATGTTACATTTTTCACCAATTTTGCAATTACTCATGATATGGCTAAAATGCCAAATTTTCGTTCCATCACCAATTATGGATCCGTTATCCACTATTGCAGTTTCATGTGCATAAAAGTTTCCCATACTTATTGTTTAAAGAAGGTTTTAACACTGTTACAAATAAATTCTATATGTTCTATATTAAACTCAGTGTGAATTGGCAAAGACAGAACTTCTTCACACAACTGTTCGGTAGTTGATAGTTTAAAATCTTTTGAGACAAATTGTTGAAAAGCCTCTTGCTGATACAAGGGAAGTGGATAATATATCATACTTGGAATCCCTAAGTTTAACAAATGATGTTGTAATTGATTTCGTTTGCCATTTTTTACTTTTAAAGTATATTGATGAAACACATGAGAACTATTATGTTGTCGCCAAGGTATCTCAAGTTCATTCACATTTGAGAAAGCCTCATCATAATAAGTAGCCATCTCATTTCTTGCGTCACTATATTGATCTAGATATTGCAGTTTAATTTTTAAAATAGCTGCTTGAATAGTATCAAGGCGAGAGTTGCATCCTAGTATTTTATGATAATATTTTTTTTCTTGTCCATGATTTGCAATCATTCGCATTTTATGCGCTAACTCATCATTATTAGTCATCAACGCACCTCCATCTCCATAACAACCCAAATTTTTTGAGGGAAAAAAGGATGTACTTCCAATATGCCCAATAGTTCCTGTTTTTGCCTTTTTTTGGTCAGAAAATAAGTAATCAGCCCCTAAAGCTTGGGCATTATCCTCAATCACATACAGATTATATTTTTCAGCTAATTGCATAATCGGCTCCATATCACATGATTGTCCATATAAATGGACAGGTACAATTGCTTTTGTATTTGGTGTGATTGCTTCCTCAATAAGGTTTGAGTCTAAATTAAAGGTTTTAGGATTAACATCTACCATTACTGGGATTAAGCCTAATAATCCTATGACTTCTGCTGTAGCTACATATGTAAATGCAGGGCATATTACTTCATCGCCCGGCTTCAATTCTAAAGCCATCATTGCAATTTGCAAAGAGTCAGTACCATTAGCACATGGTACTACATGTTTAACATTTAAATACTCCTCTAAACTAGATTGAAACTCCTTAACTTCTGGCCCATTTATGAACGAAGCACTAGAAATGCAAGAAATTACAGCTTTGTCAATTTCTGTTTTTATTTTACTATACTGACCTTTAAGGTCGACCATCTCAATATTTTTCATTCTCATTTTTATACCAATTGTAAACTATTTCAATACCCTCATTAAATTTAATATTAGGAGAATATCCAAGCAATGATTGAATTTTATAAATACTAGCTTTTGAATGCTTAACGTCACCAATTCTCTCTTTAGCAGATATTGATTTAATACTTTTATTAGTCAGTTTATTTAAATACATAACTACCTGATTCAAAGATATTTGCTCACCGCATGCAACATTAAACACTTCATGTTTATACAATTTTTCAAATAACATCGCTTTAATATTTGCTTGTACAGCATTTTCCACAAAAGTGAAATCTCTACTTGTTTCACCATCTCCATTTATAATAGGTGATGTGCCTTCAATAAAATGCCTACAAAATATTGGAATAACAGCAGCATAAGGATTATGTGGATTTTGTTTAGGTCCAAAAATATTGAAGTACCTTAAGCCAATAGTATGAAAGTTATAAGTTCTGCTAAACACATCTGCGTATAGCTCATTTACAAGTTTAGTCACAGCATATGGTGATAATGGATTTCCTTCATTACCTTCTACTTTTGGAAGTATTGTACTATCGCCATAAGTGCTACTTGAAGCTGCATATACCATCTTTTTCAATGAAGAAGACTCCTTCGCAGCCACTAACATATTCAAGAATCCAACAACATTGGTCTCATTCGAAGTAATTGGATCTTTTATACTTCTGGGTACGCTACCTAAAGCAGCTTGATGTGAAATAAAATTAATACCTTCTAACACTTTTCTACAAGTTGGCAAATCTTTAATATCACCATTTATGAATTCAAAATTTGGCAAATTGATGAAAGCTTCAATATTTTGATAATAACCATTTGATAGGTTATCTAACACACGAACCATTCCTGCATTATATCTTAATAAGTATTCAACAATATTTGAACCTATAAAACCTGCCCCCCCCGTAACTAAAAACTTATATTGACTCAAATCCACAGAGTGAAATGGATTATTATATAACTTATTATTAAACATTTATAAATATAAATTAAAGTCGTGCGTCTATTTGATCTTTTGTCAATATTCCTTTTACATCGTAAACCACACCACTAGAGCCTACGATTTCTCTCACATTTAGAAAGTTAAACTCTTTATGGGCTACAGCAAGCACAACCGCAGAGTATTCAACATTTGCAGGAATTTCATTTGATATCTCTACCCCATATTCATGTTTTACTTCATCGGGATTAGCCCAAGGATCATAAACATCTACTTTTATATCAAAATTCTTAAGCTCTGTAATTATATCAATTACGCGGGTATTTCGAACATCAGGACAATCTTCTTTAAAGGTAAAGCCCAGTATTAATATTTTTGAATCAATAATTTTTAGACCTTTTCGCATCATCAGTTTAACTACCTCTGTAGCAACGTACTTACCCATAGAGTCATTAAGACGACGACCTGCCAAAATAATTTCGGGGTGATAACCAACTTCATGAGCTTTCTGTGCAAGATAATATGGATCAACACCAATACAATGACCTCCTACTAACCCTGGCTTAAATTTTAAAAAGTTCCATTTCGTACCCGCTGCTGCAAGCACTTCATTAGTGTCAATACCTATTAAATTGAATATTTTACTTAATTCATTAACGAAGGCGATATTAATATCCCTTTGAGAGTTTTCAATGACTTTTGCAGCTTCGGCTACTTTAATACTAGGAGCCTTATGAGTCCCCGCAGTAATAACAGACTTATATAAATCGTCAACTATGGCTGCGATTTCAGGAGTAGAACCACTAGTTACTTTTAAAATTTTTGTTACGGTATGCTCCTTATCACCCGGATTAATTCGTTCAGGTGAGTAGCCACAATAAAAATCTATATTGTACTTTAATCCACTTACCCTTTCAAGTACAGGAACCATTTCGTCTTCAGTTACGCCTGGATAAACAGTTGACTCATAAATAACAATATCACCTTTTTTTATAAAAGTTGCAATTGTTTCACTCGCTTTAATCATAGGAGTTAAAACAGGTTGATTATATTTATCAGTTGGAGTAGGAACAGTCACTATATAAACATTACAGGCTTTTAGAGCCTCTTTATTTATTGTGATATGTAATCCAGTATTATTGGAATTATCAACATCTAGTACCGAGTTTAACAATTGATCGTCTATCTCGAGTGTTGAATCATGTCCATTATTTAATTCCTTAACCCGTTGAACATTTACATCAAAGCCTATCACTTTGTACTTTTCGGCAAAAGCAACAGCTAAAGGCAACCCAACATAACCTAATCCAATAATGGCAATCTTATAATTACTTTGTTCCATTAATAAGTTTTTAAATATAGTTTTGAATAATGTATTTGGCTATAGACAATGACGCCGTTGCACCTGGAGAAGGTGCATTAAGCACATGTATTTGGTTATTTTCTTTAATTATATTGAAATCCATAATTAAATCCCCTTGAGGGCTAATTGCTTGAGCTCTGACACCAGCAGTGCCGCCCTTTACAAACATGTATTCCTCAATGTCTGGAATTAGCTTTTTAGATTTTGCAACAAAAGCGCTTTTTGATAAAGAACTTAAAAATTCCCCAATCGCAAAACTCGTATTCTTGGTTAAAAAGTTAAGAAATCCTTTATATGTCAAAGAATCAAAAGTATCCTTTAAAGAAAAATCTGTTTTTTTATACCCCTCTCTTTTTAGGGCTAGTACAGCGTTTGGGCCGACTTCTCGTCCACCATTAGTCATTCTTGTGAAATGAACACCCAGAAAAGGATATTTGGGATCAGGAACAGGATAAATTAAATGATTAACCAAATGTTTATATTGATTAGCAAGTTGCATGTATTCTCCTCTAAAAGGAACAATTTTAATGGGGCTCTTTTTCGATGTCAAATTAATATAAGTTCTATCAGAGAATAATCCTGAGCAGTTTATCACGGTATCAAATGCTAGCTCACTTTTTTCGGTTTTTATAAACGTTGAGTAATCATTTAAAGAAGCGAGTCCTAGCACTTTATTATTTGTATAAATTTTACCGCCGGAATTTAAAATATATTGAGCCATCACCTCCATTACCTGCTTATAATCAACAATTCCTTCTTCTGGCACAAAAAGTGCTTTTTTGGCTCTTACATTTGGTTCACGCTGCTTTAGCTCTTTATTATTAAGAAATTTTAATCCTTTTAATCCGTTTTTTTCTCCTCGATCAGCTAGACTATCTAATAATCCTAACTCTCTATCATCAGAAGCAACAACTATCTTTCCACAAACTTCGTGTTTAATATGATTTTTTTCGCAAAACAAAATCATATCACGAATTCCATCTACTGCTAACTTTGCTTTTAAAGAGCCGGGCTGATAATATAATCCACAATGAAGTACGCCACTGTTATTACCAGATTGGTGCTTTCCTAAACAATCTTCTTTTTCAAAAATGGTAACTTTAAGATTAGGATGAGAAATACTTAGCTCGTAGCCAATTGCTAAACCTAATATTCCACCACCAATTATTGCAACCTGTTTCATTATTTATTTGGCAACTGCATACCAACTATGCACAAACACCTGTATTTTAGTATTGATTAATTGAACTCGAAATAATTTAATTGTCCGACCAACAATAATTAATAGGTAATAATCAAACATTCGATTACTCAAATTCAAAGCATCCAATCACGAAATAACTTACGAAAGACTAAAAAAATGATACAGATAAAAAATCCTAAAAAACCACCTCCAATTGCTGCTTTCATTTTACCCAGTTTCTCTTTGGGAAGAGGTAAAATAGGTGCATCAATTACCTGAATTAAAGGCGTCTCTTTGCGAAGGGTAACTTTTGCCATTTCGAGGTTAACTACTAGTTGCGTGAGGATAGCAGTATTTGCCTGTACATCAATTTGTTTTCTCGCTGAAGGGGTTCTTTGTCTATTAAATGCTGGGTTAAGATTATAAGTAAGATCATTTGCCGCAGCCACACCACTAATTGCCATATTTAATTCATTGCGAATACTATCAGTTTGTTTTTGAAGAATTTCATAGTTCAGTTTGGCTTTTTTGCTTTTTGTTTCAATGTAAAAAGCTGAAACCACCTTAGCCAAGTTTTCAGCAAATGTTTTTGAAAATAACTCATCCTTGCTTTTCACATCGATAGTTAAGATACTTATTTTTTTGTCTTTCTGCGCCACCGATAATAACCCATTTTTTCCTGTAATTTGTCGATATAAGATCCCTAATAAACTATCCTGTTGAAGATTAAAAGTTGAGCGATTGGCCAATGGGGGAAAGGGGTCAGATGGTAACAAGAAAGTTTTCCCTATATTTTTATCCATCTCATTAAACTTCATATAATAGCTAGCAAGAGAAATACTTTTACCATTAATACTAATCGGTTGTAATAAAGTTTTTTCTACCAGAGAACGGCTTTTCATTAACTCGAGTAGATTGACTCCGCTAAATACTCCACTTACGCTTCCACCACCTAGGTCAAAGCCAAGGGAACTAGCTAAACCTAGAGCTCCTCCTATACCTCCACCACCTGATTTTTCATCATCGAGTGCAAAACTGAGCGTAGCAGTATATATGGGCTTTTGCAGATAGGCATATAAGAACCCAATCGAAGCACAAAGTATTACAACAAAAACCAACATTTTCCATTGGGCTTTCAAATAAGCAACCCATTCTTTTATTTTCAAAAACAATTCCTTTATTGAAACTTCATCTGTTGCTGGAGGAGGCGTGGATTGTGTATGCATGTTATTCCAATTATTGAAACTCAAGGTATATTGGTAAACAATTTATTAAAAACTGATGATTAATCATATTGCTTCATTTAATACAGAAATATGATCAAAAAGAAATGAGGTCATAATTATAAATTAACTTGTATGCAAATCTCCCTATTTATAAGCGGAGAATTGCAATAACTACACCTGCCAAACTAGCCATTGCACTTGAGATTCCAATAATTTCACCAGTACTCATTCCTTTTCGCTCTGGTTTTTTGGGAACTATAATTTCGCTGCCAGGATATATTTTCGGATATGATTTAAAAAATAAAAACCTTTTAGTTGTAGCTGCCTTCCCATTTGCGTATACTACATAAGAATTTTTCACCCATGAATCTCCACTATATCCACCAGCACTACTAATATAATCCTTGAAGTTATTTTTCGCATTGAATGGCACTTGCGTTTCCAATAAAACTGCCCCGCTAATTTTTATTTGTCCATCAAACTTAGGTATCACTAGTTCGTCATTAATACGCAAAACTAAATCTTCAATTGATCCTGGATTATTCATAATAGACGGAAGATCAATGGGCACCCTCACAAACTCCTTTTTGCTACCTTCCTCAAGCTCTCTTAGGGTAGCGGTATCTTTATTGCTAATATTTTTCTGTATTTCTTTAGCTGCTTCTTTTTTCTTCTTTTCTTCATCTGTCAAATATCGTTTGATATAAGCACCGGCTGGATAAGCATCGGGAGTATAGCCCCCAGAGCGTTTCAATAGATCGCTTACCCGTTCGCTTCTGTTACTTAATGCATAAGGACCCGGATATTGCACTTGACCTGAAATAATTACTGTTTCAGGTAAAGTATACCCCGCTTTTCTTCGCACCGTAATCACATCGTATGGCATAATATTAACTGCTGCGGCACTTATACTCAAATCTCCATCAACTTCTGTGTTAATAATGGAACTGGCTCGATTATCAGTAGGCGCAATACTATCTCTTTTAATTAAACGTGCAATCTCAATACTCTTATATGCCGCATCAGTAAAGCCCCCAGCTTGTAGTATAATATCTCGCAAGGTGAGGTTTTCTACGAAATCATATTCACCCGGCATTCTGATTTCACCCTGAATGGTCACTTTAAAAGAATCACGTAAATCCAATACAGAACTAACCAAAATCTCATCTTCACGTTTAAGTAGCAAATTATGTGCTGCGTCTCCGGATAATGCTTTACGAACATCAAAAGATAATATAGATCTTTTTAAATCATCCTGTAAACGTAATATCTGTGCCCTGCCAGTATACGCATCTTCTTTTAAGCCATCCGCTTTGCGGATCAGGTCTCCAACCTTTAAACCATTGGTTAACTCGTATACATCAGGTCTAAATACAGCTCCATTGATCTTGACTCTGTTTTGAAAACGATTTAGAATTTTTGACACCACAAATACATCTCCTGACTCAGGCTGATATTGTGCATATTCAGATGCATGAACATCTTTTACTTTTCTTTCCCGATCACTATTTTGAAAAGCTTTCACAACAGCCGTATATGCTGTATCCGTAAAACCGGATGCAAATTCCAATACTTGGTGAAAACGCTCACCCGGCAATACTTCAAAAATACCAGGTCTTTTTACTTGCCCTTGTAGTTCTACTCTTTTTTTATATGCCGGAATTCGAATTACATCATTGTCCTTTAACCCAATATTATCTGATTGATCTCCTTTCAATAACATCCGATACAAATCAATCTTACGCTCTACTTTATTATTGCGCACCAACTCTATTTCACGAAAACTTCCAAACTCTGTTGGGCCGCCTGCTACATACAAGGCATTGAATACCGTAGACAAGGAAGACAAAGTGTAATTACCAGGCCGATTTGCACCAATCACTGTTACTTTAATACTTCTAATTTTATTGAGTGTAACCGATAATTTAGACCCACCATTTTTTAAATAAGGATATACACTATTGCCCATCACGGTTTTTAATTTCTGAGTAGCTGCTTCAATGGTTAAACCTGCTACTCTTATTTGCCCCACATTGGGCATATTGATATTGCCTTCATCAGACACCAATAACTCACCTGTATATTCTTGAACACCATACACTGTTACCAACAATTCATCATCTGGCCCCAATATATAATTCATAGGAGTGGCCAGTTTCAAATTCGGTTCGAAATTGGGAGCAACAGATGTATATAATTCAGAGCCAAAGATCAAAGGATTGATCAATGGCTTCGGCTTTTTCTTTTCATATTGTTCGGTATCGAGCGAATCGGTGCTGTTATTTTGCTTTTCAATCGTTTTACTAGTACCCTTTGGGTCTGATTTTAGTGCACCGGTAGCTTTTTGTCCTTGGGCTCCTGCATTCAATCTGGCTTTTAATTTAGCAAACTCAACTGCACTCATACCTTTCGCCAATGCCATTTGCTCCGCTTGCTCGATGGTAACCTTAGATTCATTCAACTGTGCTTTTAATTTGGCGATATCTGCATCAGACAATTGATCCACCTTAATGACACTTAGGTCTTTCTCTTTCAAAATATCTTGCGCGTGACCCGTAGTTACAGTTAGAAAGAATAAAGCGCCAATTGCAAACCTCAATAAAAATTGCATTTTCATAGACCTAATATAAGGATTCAAAACATGGCTTCGCCAACCTCAGTCACATAATGGTGAAACCATATACGTAAAAAGGGAAATTCCGGTACATTTTTCAGCCCTTTTCAGCACAAAAAATGTCCAAAACAAAAGATTGAAAAATCAATGCAATGTTAAGAAAATCAAAGCATAATAAACCACTGAACCGCTAAAATTGGGGGGATAAATTTGGTTTCAGGTGTGCAAATATAGGGGATGGGGGGATTTAAAAAATATTCTTGCTGATTTAAGGTGCTGGGTACTGGGTGCTAGGTACTAGGTTTTGGAAGAAAGTCGCTTCTACTCCTTCGTCTTTGTCTAATATTCGAAGTTTGAGTTACCTACCAAGGTCGATTGATCATTAGCTCCTTGTATACTTGTCGAATTCCATCTTCAAGGGAGATAGAAGCTTGCCAGCCTAGGGCTTTTAGCTTAGATACGTCCATGAGTTTGCGGGGGGTGCCGTCGGGTTTGGTGGCGTCGAAGTGGATGCTACCGTTGAAGCCGGTGATCGTTCCGATCAACCGAGCTAAATCGGCGATAGAGATATCTGAGCCTAAACCTACATTCCACATGGCCAGTTCATTTGATGGCATATCAGTAGCAGAAATCTTTTGCATCAGAAAGAAGCAAGCGGCAGCCATATCATCCACATGTAAAAACTCCCGAAGTGGTGTTCCGCTGCCCCAGACAGTTACAGACTCGTCTCTATTTTCAACTGCAGTTATGAATTTTCTCAATAAAGCCGGTAATACATGCGATTTCTCTAAATCATAATTATCATTGGGACCATACAGATTAGTTGGCATCGCCGAAATAAAGTCGCAACCATATTGCTTTCTATACGCATCACACAATTCAATGCCTGCAATTTTTGCAATGGCGTAGGGTTGATTGGTAGGCTCTAAATAACCGGATAATAAGCTTTCTTCCTTTAATGGCTGTGGCGCCAGCTTGGGATAAATACAGGAAGATCCTAAAAACAATAATTTCTGAACCCTATGTTTATAAGCAGCATGAATCACATTCGCTTCTATCATTAGGTTCTCATAAATAAAATCTGCCCTATAAGTATTGTTCGCCTGTATTCCTCCTACCTTGGCAGCTGCGAGAAATACATATTCCGGTTTTTCGGTTGTAAAGAATGTATCGACCGCTTGCTGATTACGAAGATCCAATTCTTTAGAGCTCCGTAATACAAGGTTAGTATAACCCTCTGCGTGCAGCTTCCTAACTATAGCACTCCCCACCATCCCCTTATGTCCGGCAACATATATTTTCGACTCTTTATTCATGATTAGGATTCATTGAACCCTTTTGTGCAACTCTGCGCCATCACTCTGTGCA
>VFQN01002024.1_pt1 | contig 32397 bp, 55 predicted proteins | sample 3512371 | NCBI WGS metagenome assembly VFQN01 (sample SAMN10412370, study PRJNA504923) | tailings metagenome | isolation source: Replicate 2 from Balatoc abandoned mine | place: Philippines: Itogon, Benguet | collected 2017-08-28 | reverse complement strand
TGCAAAGAAGGCGGCCGTCCACCACCCGAAGCCAGGGGTGGGCTGTGCCGACCTCATCCCACCCCGCGCGTGGCACACCTAGGTTGGCAAACGCCCGCAGGTGCGCCCACATGCATGCAACCGCCCGGCGAGAGGCTTGCGACACCAAGGACTGCCACTGGGGGACCGCTGCACTGCCCCTCAGCTCACGCATGCGTGCATGCATGAATTGCCTCCCCACCTCCATGGCTTCAAGGGCTGCCAGGGCCACCACCTCCCACACACACTGCTGTACCCCTGCAGGCGCGCTAGCCAGCCACACGTGCTCCCTCCGCAAGCCCTCCCCCGCTGGCCACCCATCCTGCACGCTCCCCACAACCGCCCGCGCCACCGGGCAGTCCCAGAAATGGTGCCGCCTAGGTTGCCGGCCCCAGTCTTCCGGTCCACCGAAGCCCCCACATCCGCACACCTCTGGAGCTTGCCCCCTAATGTGCGAGTTTCCAAGCAAGGGGACGCCGTCTACCGTTAGCCGCCAAAACGTCTCCTTACGCTGATTTTCCCATCGAATACCCCACATCCTATTGAGCGCGCCATGCAGGTGCTTCAGGCCAGCTTCCTTCGCAGGCGGGTGCAGCGGCGCCTCCAGCGCTGCTTCAACAAAGGCGGCGTGCTGCTCGCTCCTGGCTGCTGCAGCCTCCGTCAGCTGAAGCACTGTCGCCAGCCTAACCGTCAAGCGCCTAACTCCCGTCCTGCCCAACCTTCCCATCCCCGGCACCTGCCAGCCCAGACGTGAGAGGAGCACCAGCAGTGCGTCCCGCTCCGTCGGTGCCTGGCCCCCGCCGCCCTGCTCCTGGCTGCTCCTGTAGGCCTCTGCCGCCCCCTTCCATTCTGATGGGATGTCGCACAGCAGCTGTTCGAGCCTGGAGCGGAGGCGCTGCTTTTGCCCCCAGCCACACAGGCCCCTTGCTGCCGGTGTTTGGGGCTGCAATCGCCCCTCTGTATGCTGCCGCCATTGCCGATCGACAGCCGATCGGGTCCTGCGCTCTCCCTCCGGCAGCTGTGCCCACGCTGTTTCCTGCTGTTTCCGGCAGCTGTGCCCACGCAGTGTCGTACAGCACGTGGACGCACCTCCTGGCGTTTGCAAGTTCAGGTGTGCAACGCAGGGGGTGGAGTGAGCAGCGAGGTCAGCACAGACACCGCTTTGTTTGGCCCCCTGATTGCGGGCGGTTGAGGGAATGAGGGGTGCTGCGCAATCGCCAAGTCATCCAGAAGTTCATAACACTAATAAAGGGGCAGGCAGCATCCAGGCACTGCATAAGGAAACTTAGCTGTCGGTTTCCCTCCGTCAGTGCCCCGGAGCCTTCAGAGTTCTTCAGGGTCTTGGGTAGAGTAGGGCGTGGTGGTCAGTGGAGCGTTCATATCCGCCCACTGTTTGCCAAGCACGAATTCCTAGCCCCTGTAACCTTCTCACGAAGAAAAAAAAGTGCCGGCGTGCCTGCCTGCCCTGCCGGCCACTGACGGAGACTCCACAAGCTGATCAGGGGAGACGCTGACGCTGATTGCCCCTGGTACCAGTGCACAGCTCCACGCTGCTCCACGCTGCTTGCCATGCCCTGTCTTACACCGTACAGCATACTGTAGCAACCTAGGTTACGGGACTACTTACTGTGTTAGCCCCGACCTAGCGTCTCCGGTTTAGGTACAGGATTGCGGAGGGATATCGTACCAAGGGAGGTCCCAAACCCTGCGGGCCACCAGCGGGCCACCAAACCCTGAAGTCCTCACAGCCCTCGCAACCGCCTGTTGCCCAGCACGCAAGCAGTATACTGTCTACAGCTAAATTGATGCTAGCTTGGACAGCAGTGTTTGGGAACGCAGGTCCAAGCCGGAGGACATGGCAAGCAAGTGCCGCTTTACCGGCTTGAAAGGACACTCCCAAGGCGACATTACCATAGAAGAATCCTATGTGCGACCAAATTATGAGGCGCCACAGTCCCACAGACATTCGATGAACTCCCGTCCTGCATGCAGCCCATTCGGCAGCCGCCGGTGCATGGACGCACGACGTCCCTTGCCTAGCATAAAAGCTGCCTCGACATAGCTGAACTGCCATCTATTTGTACATGAACACCTATGGTCTTGTTGACATACAGCCGCCGTGTTACACCCCTATCGTCTACCACGCTCATTGCACAGCCCAATCGCGTCTTTGTTTGGAACTTGCTTGCAGCTGCAACGCTGCTCTACTATCTAAGCCTACTGAGTTTTCAAATTCTGGTTGCTTAGAAGACTATTCGCTGGACGCAGCCGCCTCTGGATCCCTGGCCGCCAGTTCTGGTTCTGCCTCGCCGTGGTGACCACTGGAGCGATGGATTTGGAGCTTACGACCTTAGACATGAGCAGTTTTCTCCTAGCTACCTCACCCACCTCCGCCCCCTCAGCCGCCGCACTCTCGTAAGTGCCATGCACTTCCGCCAGGCTCGGCATACCCCGAACACACCGGCAGTGAGGAGTTTTTGGGTTCCCTCTACTGAATATGATGAGGATAAAACCCGGCACGGAATCGAATCACTTTCGCCAACCCTGAGCCGAGAACATGCCTACACGCCTGGCGGCGTGCGCACTCGCCTTGCACTCGTTGTCGCACTGCATAGCACTGCACAGCGTCCTCACAGCATGACACCGCATTGCTTTTCGAGGCGTTGCCCGGGAGTGCTTTCCTCTGTGTGCCCTGGGCGTCACGGGAAGCATACAACATACCCAGCCAGAATTAAAACCAGCGCCTACCTTTACCACTCCTGTAGGCAGGTGACTGACCTGTCTCCTGGCATAGCATATGAACACCACACCATGTGCGCATAGCACCACTCAGCTGTGCACTTGCACGCACACTCACCAACCCCGGACATCAGCCCCACGCAGTGGGTTAGAGTGTCCCAATGCGTGTGCCAAAGCGGCTTCGGCAGGAGGCACGTGTTGCGGCATGGCTGACGGGTGCCTGGTCGAGTCAATTTGCCTCTTAAATCTTCATGGTACACTCAACATCACTTACAATACTTGACGCACTGTGCATTGGGCGTTCTGCCCCTTAGCTGCGCTCGTAGTCGAGCGCCTCCTTGCCACGGCTGTGGTAGCTGCATCCGCAGCCGATGACCTCACCTGTCCAAAGGAAGCGCACATAAGACCCCAGCCCACTCATAGGAAACTGGCGGGGCCGTTTCAGTGGTCCATCCGGTGCCAAGCAGTGTGCACATCGTTTGTTCGACCGTGTGCTTGCTGTGCACGGTGCATTGGGCACGCATGCGCATGGCCTACACAAGTCGAGGATGAACTTTAATATCTGTCAATCCAAAGATTCCTGATTGTTTCACATCCTCTAAGAAGTACTGAGACTACAATGGCCACCATGCTCCTATGCACCTTGTCGCACATGCCTGCACGAGAATGCACATATTTGACACCTGCATATGCAGGGCGACCAGGTGATGATCGAATAATAAATATGGAATTACCGTCTGAAGGTATTCACTTTATGAAGTCAAATCGGCTGCCTGATGGTTGCTCCCTGCTGCACATTCGCACGACTGCACTATGCTTTTATCATGCTGGCATTGGGCAGGAGCGTGCGCTGCGGCAGTTTGCAACAATTGCTTGCTGCTGCCCTAGCGCTGGCGAACGCCCGCGTGCCTACAGCAATCGTGCAACTGTTGAGTCGTCCAGGTGAACCCTGATCCTGGACGAATTAGTGGATGCCTCATCCTGATATGATGAATGACGCTGTACGACTCCTGTGCACGGCCTATGATATCTTATAAAGTAGTGGAGGGACGTCGGCTGAACACGATTCAGCCGAGGGTGACCCATCAGTCTTCAAGCTGAGGCCCATCAGCTGTATATTGCACGCACTGGAGCACTCTGCACACGGACCCAATTGGCAATGACGAAGAACACGATACAGACCTAAATATCCTTCCTGATTCCTGAAGGCATCATCTAAGGGGCTGAGCCAATCATGGGTCCAAGCACACGCACGTCTGCATCATGCATCAACACCACGGCACGTGTCGAGTCCGCAGGCGGTCCGCACATCTGCCTGATGCGGGACGAGAGGAGCTCCCATCGACTTGGTGTTGTGCTCTGTGGATATACCTGACCGAATGTTCAGCATTATTGTACGCTTTTTACTGAGCCTGACTTTCGGACGTGTCATAGGGCCTCTTGACCAGGATGCCTGGTCTCGAGCGCCGCCCTGAAGTGCCCTGAAGCAATCGCAGCCGTGTGGGAAATCGGCATTGCCTTCACTTCAATTTTTTGTGTGGAAAGGTTTACAGGGAAGGAGACGGGAAGGGACAGGCCAGCGGGAGTCCATAGCCCAACCAGCACCGCAACTTCATAGTTAACTTGCGCTAAGCCACTACCGGTACCATAGGCGGGTCCTCTGCCTAAGGATACATGGGCGCTGAGTTGCGCCCGCCACCATCCGTTGAGAAGGGGACCAGACCGGTTGCGCATGCATCTCCTTCCATCAGCAGGACCAGACAGAACCTGGCAACGACGACAGGCACGCATGGCTATCGGATTGTCAGTCGCCGCATGTCAGTTGCCCCAACACCAGTGCGCATTACCACCGCATGTTGCCACCGTCGGACCGCCCGCACCTCCCCTCATCACCCACCAGCAGGCTCGCACTCGGTGATGCCCTGTGCATGCTGAGTATGGCCCCTACGAGACCCGTAGAGCGTGGACACCTGGCACGTGGCACCGCCCCCCTTAACCCCGCGTTGCTCGTACACCTTTACACGTCTCCTCCTCCCCTGCCAGCTCGCCCAGCTCCAGCACGCTAGCTGAAGCCTGCATGCGTGCCCCATCATTGTCACAGGCCACACCACTCGCCCTGCGCCTTCCATGACCCCGCCATATCACCTCACATCACCTCCCCTCCGGCGTCCTTGGGCATGTTCCACTCCCCGCCGTCCACACGACACCCCGCTGGTTCCCACGCCGAGCACCTGGCCCCCCCCCCACTGAGCCCCACACCGCCGCTGCTACACGTCCCCGCCGCCCTCCGTCAACACCAGGCGGTCAACACACACCCTGTTACATGTCCCCGCCGTCCTCCTCTCCCGCCAGCTGGTCCAGCTTCAACACCCTTGCGTAGCATGTGCGTGCGCCCATCAAACCTACCACAGAAGATGCGCATACTACCGGTACTAGCCATTCACATTACATGTCCCCGCCGTCCTCCTCTCCCGCCAGCTCGTCCAGTTCCAGCATGTTGCGCTCCACGTAGTTGATGATCTCGGAGATGCGGTCGCGGTTGCGGCGCGTGGCCCAGGTGGCGTTGGAGGAGGTGAGGTCGTTGGCGCCGCGCAGCTCCTGCCCCACCAGCCGGTCCTCCAGCGAGTCGATCTTGCCCATGTGCGCGTCGTGGCTGGCCTGCAGCGCGTTCATCAGGCTGTCCTTGTCCTGCGGGAGGGAAAGCAGGCAAGGGGCATGGGCGAACAGATTGTGAGTGCGTGAGGAAGGCGAGGAGCATGGCTGATGCGGCGTCGTGGCTGGCCTGCAGCGCGTTCATCAGGCTGTCCTTGTCCTGCGGGAGGGAAAGCAGGCAAGGGGCACGGGGAACAGTTTGTGAGTCGGGGAGGTAGAGAGCATGGCTTATGCGGCGTCGTGGCTGGCCTGCAGCGCGTTCATCAGGCTGTCCTTGTCCTGCGCAGGGAAAGCAGGCAAGGGGCATGGGGGAACAGATTGTGAGTGCGTGGGGAAGGCGAGGAGCATGGCTGATGCGGCGTCGTGGCTGGCCTGCAGCGCGTTCATCAGGCTGTCCTTGTCCTGCGGAGTAAAAGGGATAGGCGTGGGGAGGTTAGTGAGGAAGGGGAAGAATGGTAGTGTTTTGTGAATGCGTGTGCGTGTGGAGGGAAACAAGCTGTATGGACGCCGAGGCGTTGACAAGTATCCAGCTGCACCTGCAGCGGTGTGCGGTTGTGGTTGTCCCATGTTTTGGAATTCAGGCAGGTGGGCGATGGGTTCGGCGGGCGGGCCCTTCTGTGTGGGGCTGTGGGCGGGCCGTGAGGTGGCGGGACGATGCGTAGGCGCTGTTGCACGCTCCCCGTACCCATGAACCCCGAACCGCTGCCCCCGCTACTGTTGTTCTCGTTCTCTCGGCAACCCCGCGCCTGGGGACCCGCCTTTGCAGCACTGTGCGCGCGTCCTCGGGGTCATGGCCCCTGGATGCCGAAGTCCTTGAGTCAACGCAACGTAACGTGGGACCTGTATGGCCGCAACCTCGTCCCCTTAACCGCCCCCCACCTGCAGCAGCGTGCGCGCGTCCTCCGGCAGGCTCTCCACGTCGCTGTTCTCCTGGTTGTACTTCTCAAACACGGTCATGGCCACCGAGGTGAGCTGGTTGAAGAACGAGTTCTGCAGGTCGCGGACCTGCACAGGGAAGGAAGCAGCACGTGACATGAAATCCTGGTCGGTCGTGTGCCCCGCAACCCATTTCCCCATCCTCCCATGCATGCATGCATATACATGCATGGATGCATGCATATACATCCATGCATGTATGCCAAACCTTGGACGTAACATGAAAGGGAACCCGTGGTCCGTACGCAGCGCCACGAGATGGGGGCACGCTGTGTGTGCGGCGTGAGCTGCACCCTGTGTCTTGCGAGTACGGCATGAAGCACGGGTACGGGCGTACGACGTGCGGCGCCCACCTGCGTGAAGTACCCGTTGTACTGCCCCTTGTTGGCCTCGGCCAGCTCGCTGTAGGCCCTGTCGAACTCCTGCACCAGGCCGTCCAGCACCTCCACCGCCTCCATCTCCACCGCCATCAGCTGGTCCTTCAAAGCCATCATCTTCACCTAGGGGGGTGTGCGTGGTCGGGTGGGGTTCGGAGGATGTTAGGGCTTCGCCTAAAGGGGTGTGCGTGTGCGTGCATGTGGGGCGGTACAGCGGGCTCTTGTTACAAGCGTGGGGGGTCTGTGTTGCGGTAACCAAAGGTGGCGGATGTCTTAGTCCCGGGCCCGGGCCTGGTCAGCTACCCCACACCGTACCCTTCCCCGCCGATCCCCCCATCCCAACACACTCCCCGCCCTCCCGACACCCCTCAATGATACTACAAATCAATATATAATGATTGTAATCTCGAAATAGCAGCACCCACCTTGAGGTTGAGCACCTGCGCCTCCGCCTCCAGCGGGTTGTCCGCCACCTCCCTCGCCACGCGCTTCTTGGCCTTCTCGAACTCCACGATCAGCTTGCGCGCCGCCGCGTCCTTCTCCTCCAGGTAGCCGCGCACCACGGCCAGCCACTCCTCGTACTCCATCTTCTTCCGGTTGTGCTGCTCCAGGATAGCAACCTAGGGCCGTGGCGGGAGGGGAGGGCGCGGGGCAGGGGGTTGAGCGGTGGAGAACGCAGGCGTGAGGGGCGGTACCAGCGCGGGGGGACATACGACGCGGGGGGACATACGTTGTGCTGCTCCAGGATGGCAACCTGGGGCAGGGGCGGCGGGCCGAGCGCGGCGGATAAAGGAGGAGCGACTTTGTGCTGCAGCCGAGTAGGGAAAAACCGTAGCTATACAGGGTTCAGAGACATTCCACGGCTCGGCTCCAGCTCCCGGGCCTTGCTGCTGTGTGCGCCCCTAGGCGCGTGTTCCTGTCCTGCTTCCATCACACTGCTGGCCGCTCCGCACCTTTTCCCACCTCGCCCCCAACCTCACATTGCCACCGGCCGCCGCAGCCGATAGCAACGACCACCACCACCACCCCAACCACCGCCACATGAATATTACCACCTGCTCTGCCCCACCTTGAACTCGTCGGTGGCGGTGTTGAACTTGTCCCGGATGTCGTTCCAGGGGTCCAGCAGGTTGGGCACCTGGCTCAGGCGGGGCCACTCGGGGTCCTCCTTGACCTGGGGGCGGGGGAGGGGGCGGGGATCGAGGGGCGAGGAGGCAATGCCGTGAGAGGTGGATACCGGGGGTCCAGGGGTTACAGCTGCGCGGACAAAGGCCGATGAGTGCCATGACACCGCATGCACGACCTAATCACACTGCCTAACCACACCAAGCAGCCCGCCGTGCCTGCGCGACCAAGCCTCCCTCGCCCCCCTCAGCTCACCCCACGTCAGCACAACCGGTACAACAAGCCCGCCGTGTCATCTTTGGGTGGGCCCCGCCCACCAGATTCGGCAACACACTCCCGTGCACTCTAGCAGTTAAGCTTGGCCCCCTATGACTTGCCGCCCTGCGGTCACCCGTTTGTCCAATGCTCACCATGTCGTCTATGAGCGACTCCACGCCCTCCAGGTTGGCCTGCCCCACGTCCGAAACAGGGCCCCCTAACACCGTTCCCGGTGCACCAAGCTCGCGGCGTTGCCTTAAAGGGGCCTCCGCCCCCCCAACCCAGCACAAGACTCCCCCACACCTGTCGAACACTTTCGTTTCTTCGCGGCCCCGCCAGCCCAAGTCTGCCCGAACATGCCTTTCCAGTTTCCCCACCCACCATGTCGTCTATGAGCGACTCCACGCCCTCCAGGTTGGCCTGCCCCATCAGCTTGTTGTGCGCGTCGCGCTCCGCGTTCAGCTTCTCCTCCTGCGTCGCCTGCTCCTCGCGCTCCTGCAGCTCAATCATCTCATCCTGCGGGGAGGATGGGGTAGGGAAGGAAAGTAGTGGGTCCTCATGCGATGCGGGGCAAAACTGGGCCGCAAGAGCCCCCACACATGACGCCCACGGCCCACCTACCCTGCTTGTCCGAGCCCCCGCGCGGTGCTATGGCGACCAAAGAAGTCCCTCCCTCACCCCCTTCCTCCTGTCGTCATGAGGCTGCCTGCACCGGGTGCTGCCCCCGCGCCGCCTGGCCCCCCGTGCGCCACTGCACTGCCGCTCCGCTGCGCTGCGGCACCCCATCCCAGCCCCTTCCACAACCCTTTCCTCCAGATTGCCCGCACCTGTTGCTGCTCCCACGCCGCCGCCACGTCCGCCTAATTTATCGGCCCTGACATGAACAGCCTACCCTTCGCGAAACCGCACACCCGGTGAACCCACATTTGCACCGCCGACCCCGTTCCTCCCGCTGTAAAGTGGCACCACCAGACTGCGCACCTGGCGAACCCACTATCGGTACCGCACTGCCGGACATCTTTTCTCTCGCTCCCTTGCCCCCACGAGGCGGCCCGCACGATCTGTGCAGCGGCAACCCATGCAGGCCCCATCCGCACCCCCTTCCCCCTTCCTCACGGAGGTGCCCGCCCCTGGTGCTACTCCCGCGCGGCCGCCACGTCCGCCTGACTAACCCGCCGGATTGCTCAGTCGAAATTGGCCCAGTGTGCAAACACCCCGCACGTCCCCTCTCTGCTCTTCCCAGCCCCTTTCCCGTGAGCAGAAACCGTGTAACCTCCGACACATTGCCAGCGCCATGGCCGTACCTGGTGCTGCTCCCTCGCCGCCGCCACGTCCGCCTGGTTGACCCTCCTGTAGTCCAGGTAGATGAGGTCCTTGACGTGCGACAGCACGTAGGACCGGTAGTCGTGGTCCTTGCAGATGGGGTTGCCCGCCAGGTTGACCAGCCGCAGCTGCTTGAACTGGCGCAGGTACATGATGTTGTCCAGCTGCGCCAGCTGGTTGTTGCCTGCGGGTGAGAGAGGGGAAGGTGTGAGCCCCCGTGGGTGCCGGGCTGTGTAGGGAACGTGCGTGCTTTCTGCGTGCTGTTAGGAACGGCCCAACGGTGGTGTGTCTCTGGTGCACAAGCAAGGAGCGCATGCGGTGGTGCCTGGGGGCAGGGGCATCGTGGCGTGGGCGATGGCCACAGGTATGCACACCGGAGTGGTAGGCGCGAAGTGGAAACACAAACGCCCTGCCCCCTTAATCACACGTAGGGTCACGCCCGTGTAACATTATTATTATTAGCGCACCGGAGCCCGTTGTAAACACGTCGCAACCACACCCCTCCCATAATTTGCGATGCACATGGCGACCAGGCAAGTGGCCCCCCTTTGCAGTGTGGCCCAGCTCCATACGCTCGCGGCTCTCTGCGCCCCCCGGCCGCCCAGGTCAGGACATGGCGAGCCCTCCATCCCAATGCGGCAATGCCCGCTCGACGCCGATGCTTTGCCCCTTGCTGCTCCGTGCTGTATCGCCCTCGTCCTGCGACAAGCGCAGGGCGCTTGCCCCTGCCCCTGCCCCACGCACCCAGGGATAGCACATTGAGGTTGACCAGCGTGTCGAGGTTCTCAATCTTTGAGATCTGGTTGTTGAACAAGGAGAGGTCCACCAGCTTGGTGAGGGTCTCCAGCCCCGTGATTTGGGTAATGCGGTTGAACGACAGGTCCAGCCATGTGAGGTTGGTCTGGAGGAGGGAATTAGATGAGGGTAAGAGGGGCGGATCAGGTGCAGTACGGCGGCACGAGGCAAGCCGCAAGACGCAGTGCGCGATTGCCGACGTAAGAGTTGGAGTGCGAAGCTTGGGATTAGCCTGGCAGGGATACTGGCCGTCTGTCCATGCGGTGGGTTCTACGCGGCTCACGCACAGGAGTGACCCGGCGGGTCACTGCACGGTTCAGGCTGGAGGCCTGCCAGCCTTTCTAAACGCACGCCCAGTCCGTGTCAGCCGCCAACGCACCAAGTGCCCAAGGTTCTCAATCTTCGTGACCTGGTTGTTGTCAATCTGTAGCTTTGTGAGGTTGTCCAGCCCTCGCAAGTTGTCAATGCAGGCAAGGTTCTTAAAGCTGAACGCCAAGCATTCCACTTCTTTGAATGGTATGGTGCGCTTCTTGTTAGCGGCTGTCTCTGGCTCTCCACCCTGGATCTGTGGGGAGGCAGCCAAACGACGAGCAGAAGTGAGGCCCTGCCCTCCCGGCTCCCGACATCCCCGACGTCCTCGTGACAGCGTATGCTGCAAGAACGACCTCCACCTGAATGCACTCTCGTGTTAAGGCCTCAGTGATGACGTTCGGCTCGACCTCCGCAATAAGCCTTTCTAAGGAGACCGGCATTTTGCCCTATAAATAGTGCTGCTATCGTGCTTGAGCTCCTGACATCACGGTGCACTCGCTATTCCATTGTGTTAGTGTTTTTAAGTACATGCACATAACAGGTGTACTGAGCTCCAGTGCTCGCTTCGGCCAAAACAAGACTGGGTCAATTCTACTTCAGGTAGGCATGACGTTATCGGAGATGAGCTATCTTTACATACATGCTGTTGTGACGCCACGGTGAGGACCTTGACTCCCAGCGCTGGGTTCTGGAGCCAGGCACAAATGGTGTTTGCGGAGAGGCATCAACTGCACGGACCTTTACGTTGCTGCATAACAGTATCTTGTCATTCTGCTATAACAAGGGCTTGTAACAACTGGAGCTTGCCGAGCGTGAAGCGTGCAACAGTGCGACGACCTTCCATACATACTCGTGATCAGCTTTCCCGGCACTGAAGTGTCAAAGGATATACACGCGTACCTCTCACCAAGCTTTGCGAGGCTGCTACCTGCTTGCTTACTACTGCCAGCTGAGCCAAGCTGTCTCGATCGGGTGCAACGGGGGCGCCCCCGCGCCTTACAGGTGCCAAGGGTTCTTTTACAGTACCAACAATGAGACGAACAGCGGCGCGGGAAACTCCGGTGACCGGCACGCACAAGGTCCTGGCGGTGCTAGCTGGCATACTAGGCGGCTACCTGCTTGGGTTTATCGTGATGGAGACGTTTGATGCGGTGGGTACAACAAGGTTTCTGCATTGGCCGAGTGCATGTCCTGCAGGGGAGTAAATGCAAGCAGGGCAGCTGGGTACCGTAAACAACAAGATTGCATGTACAGGCTAACGAGGTGTTTTGGGGCCGGGGGTGTGAGGGCGGGGAGGTGAGGGCGGACGGGGATGGGTGGGGAGACGCCTGCGACGGCACCTGAGGGGCCAAGCCAAGCCGGGGAGGCACCCCAAGGCACTTGGTACGCCACTCTTAGCGTCTGACATGGGCCGTGCTGCAACTTGGTCTCCTCCTGCAGTTCTACGGCACTACACCCGGAACGCCTGTCGTACTAGGCACTCCTGGTGCCTCAGGCACGCAAGTCACTGCTCCAGTCTCCCAGACCACCGCAGTTCAGGTGCAAGGTAGGCTACGACGCATGCTTCATACGGCACATGCCATATAGAAGACCTCAGGAGTTGGGTGCTGCTTTAGCACCCGCCTGTTCTGTGTCTGGCGAGGAGATGCACAGACACTTCCTTGCAGTTGAGCTGGGTTAGCCGTGACGCACTGTGCGCGCAGGCGGAAGCGGCACCACCAGTAAAGCGGATGGCCACACCATCCACAGCCTCCTGACCTCCAATGGGTCGCCCTATCAAAACTTCCAAGGACGGATCATGTGAGTGCGGGCTTGTCTGGTTTGGAAAGGAAGGTTTCCACCCGGGTGCGCTTGAGGGGCCACGTGGCAATGAGTAACACACGCTACGTCAGACTTGACATCTTGGAAAGACTTGACATCTTGGAAAGACGTGCGAGGACGAATCTGTAGATAAAACGCGGCGTTGCTGTGGCCTGTTGGCATACGTGGGGTGACCGCGAATGTTTGGGCCCCGGGAGCAACAATGTGGCCGTGTTGCTGCCTGCGTGCCGCCAGGGACCAACAAAGCTCGAAACCAGATGGACACACAGTACACAGTTTGATGACATCAGGGGGAGATTATTACCAAGGCTTTCAGGCTCGGATTATGTGAGTCCCCGCCCCAAGCCATGCTGGATCAAAAGCCGCCTATAGCCCTGCAAGCCTACAGTGCTTCATGCTCGCTGACCCCTCGTGTTGCCTGGAATGTGCATGCTACTGGCCGACCATCAGGTACGGGACGTACAAGATAGTGCAGAAGATGCCTGGCGGTGACAAGCTGACAGGCTTTACGCGCATCCTCCACCGCATGACCCCGGACGAGCTCATGGACGAGGTGGGTTGACACACATCCCTGGCCAGCAGCACTTAGGGGCCGGGAGGAGGGCAGCATTGCTGAAACCTCGAGTTCAAATTCATGGCAGTGCTATCTATGCTATCTGCTGTGTTGCCTTGTGGCGAGCTGTGCTTACGTCGCTGTGCTCGCAGATCCCCACCTTCCGGGCGAACCCGCTCCACCCGGAGTGCGACACGTGGTGCGATTTCCCCGTTGCGGACCGCCCCAACGCCGTCAAGCAGTGGATGGATGCCGTGCTGCGCGAGCCGGCCATGCTCAAAGGAGCATGGATCCTGCTGCTAGAGTGCGACTACGTGTGGATGAGGCCTGTGCAGGCCCCTGACGCATTCGACCCCAAGTAAGCGCTGGGACCTCCTTGGTGTTACAGCCCGGACTGAACCTGATCAGCGTGCCTTACCATGCGTGGGCGTGCTTGCGACGGCTTGACTGAAGCGGACTGCCCGTTGCTGCTTGCTCTGCAGCCAAAAGGGCATGCAGTTCAAGTTCGACTATATCATGCCCACGCACCCTGGTGAGTAGCACTCACGCAGCAGCAGCAGCAGCACCCGGTTCACTGTTTGTGGCCCTTCTTTCTCTGCCGCGGTGTGCTGCCCCGTACAGCTAGCAAGCTAGGCAGGGCCGCTCCTAAGCACTTGAGGTAGCTGTTGATGAATCACACTTCTGCTGCTCAACACGTGACATGCTTACGTGGTCCAATATTTGGCGGCATTCCTCTTTGAACCAGACGCGGCGCCGCACATGAAGCGCGTCTCTGGAGGGCTAGACCCGGCCGTCATTCCCGCCTCCGGGCCAGCGCCCGTCCTGGTCCGCTACACCGACATGGCCGGCGTGGTGACGGAGTGGGAGCGCGTCACCGCTGTCATCGAAAAAGACGCGGCTGCTGTAAAGGTATAGAACACCTGCAGTCGGGGCCCTGCATCTTGAGCGTGCGCTGTTGGGGGAGGCATGCCATGTGACGTCCTTGTAGCTCACTAAGCCGGACCTCCCCTCCATGCCGTGCAGCAACTGGACTGGGTGCGGGAGATGTACGCTTGGGACATCGCCCTGGCGCTGCGCAACGTGACCCTGATCACCGAGTCGCCTCCTAACAGCCGGCTGATTGCGCAGCCGCCCCATGAGACGTCCTTGGGCAACGCCGCCATGTGCCACTACACATGGTACGGTACAGGCGCGCCAAGCAGGCGTGTGGTTGCATGTGTCGTATAGTACCTGTGGGAGGTCATAGCTCTTACCACAGCTGGCTTGGGTCTACGGTAGCATGTGTGTTGACCATCTCTCTGCCCTGCGTGGGTGCAGGGCAACGATCTACCATGAGAACAAGAAGGAGATCTGGCGATTTGAGAAGCGCGACTACACGGCAGCTGACAAGGCCCTCAACGTAAGAAGCTTTGCCTTGCAGTTCAAGCGCCTACCTACGTGCCTATCGGGGCAGTGGCAAATAGCCATCAAGGGTCTGAGTTGTAACGCTGGTTCTCACCTTGCGCATGCAGGTGCCGATTCTTCCGATGCCTCCAAAGGAATGGAAGCAGGGCTGGACGCTTCAGGACGGCCTGCCTGTCACCAAGGAGCTCCACGAGCTAGTGTCCGGCATGGTCGGCCGTATGAACGAGGCCATTGCGACACTGCCAAAGCTGCAAAAATGAGCAACCGTCGGTGGCATTTAGGACATGCAGTGGTAACGCAGACCCCAAGTCTTGGTGCATGGGGGAGGAGGGGCAGGGTTTGTTCCATGCGAACAAGGGAGCGTATCTGGTTCAACCTTGGTTTAACGACGTGCGCACATGTGGTAAAGCACAAAGCATGGCCGTAAAGGTTTGTCCAATTAGGGTGGGGGCCAGGGGAGTCCCCTGGTTGGGGCTCTCAGGGGAGCTGCAGACGCGCCCGTTCACACGTGGCAAGGCATGAAGCAGGGCCGTTAACCCTGGCAGTTAAGATACATGGGTGTAAACGCATATGGTGTATGCTGTATGTTGCAATGATGCCCAGGCCACTGGTGGTGCTGAACACACCGCGTCAGGGGCTCGGCCGGGGCTCCCCTGCTTGTCAGGTGGGGTACGAGAGCGCGGTGCGACAGCACGTCACCTAACGGCGAACCTGAATAAACGCATTACATATGGGTCCAAATGTTTAACTAGACGATCCCTGCCTGAGCCTCAAAACACAATTGAACACAGAGGCGTTAAAAACCAAGGGCCGCCCTGCACAGAGGAGACAACCTGCATGTGCAAATATGCTTGACATATCTTCAAAGTTATTGAATCTGTCGGGGTGAACATGGTGGCAGCTGAAGCGCAAGTTGACTGAGCCGAGCTGACGCGATAGCAGGAATGTCAGGCTTCGGCTTGGCATCAGAAATAGAGGAAGAAGGCTTACCGTGAGTTAGGCTGGCTTTGCTTTCAGGGAGACCTCAGCTGTCAGGGCACTTCGTCATTTCTACCGACGATTCCTCTGCCGCTGCAGGGACCTGCCAGCACCCCGAGCTGGAGCATCACACTTGCAGGTAATTGATGGGGTCTTTAACACTGGCGCGTCGGCAATATCAGGAAACGTGTTGGTGACGCGCAGGAGCATCGCCTTGCTTGTCGCAGGGCAGCAGCTTTGCCGGGGAGGCGAGCCTAGGAGGAGGCATTCCGCCGGCGCGACGTGGCTTTGCGCCATCCGCAGCCAATCACTCTGCGCTAACAGCCCAGCTGCCGCCTCCAAGGCGACCCGCGGGTGAAGGGTTTGGGCTGAGCGCTGAGGTTGGACCAAGCACCCGGCCCAGCGCACATACAACTCCTGACGATGCGGACCCGGTGTTTGACACGGATGCTGCAAGGCGGGGGCGAGGCCCTGGGGCTGGAGCCACCTTGGATGCGCCCCGACCGATAGCACGGACGGGTTCTGGGGCCAGCACTGGCAAATCCCGGTTGCGTAACCCCGGGGTTCCCAGGCCGGACTTGGACGCAGGGCCGCAGCCAGACAACTTTCGTCGGCAGGGTCTGCCGCCAAGGGCCATGTACCCAGAGGACGACCTCGGGGGGGCTGGCCGGGGCCCAGGGTGAGACACCAACCCTGAGGATGCAGAGCTTGCCGCACAACGCGGCGGGGTAATTTGAATGCGTGAGGGGAGGGTTTGGTGTCACGCACGTTGAGCTAACGGGCGTTGGTGGGCCGCACGTGCAGGTCTGCCATGGAGGACCCGGCGGACCGGTATGCGCGCGAGAGGGCTCAGAAGCTGCTCAGCAAGCAGACCGCGTCCCGCGTGGCAAAGCAGGAGCTGGACCGACAGGTGGACATTATGACACGGAGGCCGCCGACCCAGCAGGTAGGCACGCAGCAGCAGCAGCAGCAATGTGGTAGCCATTGGGGGCCCTGGCGACGCTGGTTCGTTAGGGCACCAGCTTGCGCTTACAACAGCCGTTTGCATGGCGTCAGGGACGGTGCAGCTCGGATGCGTAACCGAGGGTTGCGTGGTCGGCCCCCAGAGCTAACGCGTGGCACGTCTCACGTCTCAATCGGCCCACTCAAGTCCTCTTGTGTGTCGGTATGTGCCACGCCGTGCGCAGGAGATGGACAGGGCTGCGCGGACCATCCAGGCGCACTACCGCGGCCATATGGTGCGCAAGCAGCTGCCGCCGGACGCGCCCATCCACCGGAGGCGGCGGAGAGCCATGGGAAACAACGGGCAGTTCGGGGCCACGCCGGACCAGCAACTTATTCACCGCGTGCGCTTTGAGCAGGGGACGCAGTTTGAGCCACGGCGGGTGAGGGGGTGCGTGTGGGGTAGGGACTGAAGTGACGCTCGTGGCGACGACACCTGCTAAGCCTACTGCTTTACCTTACGGTCACGGAGGCATGCTGTATAGCTTCTTTGGAAGGTGTTCCGTACAGCTGCTGCTGCTGCTGCGCGTTTATAAGCTGACAGCAACCGCTTCGCTTTGCTGTCCCAGGGCCTTCCAACCGTGCCTATCATCGACATTGAGAAGATGCCCAAGTACGGCATGCTCTCGCAGCCGCTGCCCCGCGCCCCCCGCATGGCGGGCACCTTTGTGGAGTACAACAGGGAGACGCACACGTTCGTTAAGAACCGCGACCTGCTGCGGGAGGGCCTGGAGCACAAGTCAGGCTACCTGGAGAGCCGCCCGCTGCTGCAGTGGGGCGAGTTTGCGGGGCGGCAGAAGCACCGCCACGTGCCCATCATGCCCGACGCAAACCGCCGTGTCCTGATGGAGACCAAGGGTACGTGCATTCACGGCCATTACGCTGCGGACAAACAGCAATACTTTTGGCTTCTGCTGCTCATAACTTTGCTTCGCATGGACTACGGCATATGATTATACAGTACACGGCAAATGATGTCCATCGCGTACAGCTGACGTCTGTGCATCATTTTACCTCACGTAGGGTACCGGCTGCGCATCCTCAAGGTCTCCGACATGCCCATCAACACCACCTTCGACGGCCGCACCTTTGAGTTCCAGCTGGGCGTCTCCCTGTACGACGAGGCGTACGGCACCTTCTACGGCAACACGTGCTACAGCCTGTCGGACACGTACGACAGGGGGCGGGCGCAGCAGCGCAACGCCATCGACCTGGACATGTCCTTCGACGTGTATTACCACACCAGCGTGTCCGACCCGCGCTGCATGGCGGTGGTTGAGGTCATCATGCTGGAGCGCATGCTGGACGGGGTGGTCAAGGGGCAGTTCTCGCTGGGCTGGGCCATGCTGCCCCTCTTCCGGGTGAGTAGCATCAGCAGCCGCACGGCTTCCACACACTCGCGTACACCTCCTCCTTCACAGCATCAGCACCAGCACCCACAGCCGCCACTTGCCCCCTGCCTGCCTTGCCGTGCCGCATTGCTCTCCTCCCTTATTACTTGCTTGGTTTGCTTTAGACTGATGCACCTGCATCCTGCATCGCATCCACTACACACCTTCTTCGCAGCTGCAGCAGCGCAGCTGTTGAAGTACGGTATGCTTACAAGGTCCTGTTAACGTATCACCACGGGTGTGTGTGCCCTGTGTGTGTATGCAGGTGTCGCAGAACCCGCTGCCGCCCGGCGCCCCCGTGGCCAGCAGCGTGCAGCTGGACGGCTACCCCGGGCGGCCCATGGCGGTGCCGCTCATGGCGGGCACGCCGCGCTACCTGCTGTTCCGCAACGTGTACAACGAGGACCTACGCCCGCCGAAGGTCATCCCCAACGCCTCCATCCTGTTCCAGGTGCGCCCTGCAGGCCCACTCCCATCCCCTCCTGCACTCCAGCAACCACAACTTTCACCTTCCCGCTGCTGTCAAAACCACCTGGTGCTCTCGACAAGTACAGTCACAATCGTGTGCGAAGGTTGGGTCCCCAGCTAGCATTACACCCGATTACACCCCACCCTGCCGTACCCAATTTTTCCCTCCGCCCCCAGGCCGAGGTGTACCCCGCCATGGAGCCCTACATCCCCCTGCTGCCCGAGAACTTCCTGGTCACCTACAGCGACGTGGTGCCCGGCCTGCGCCGCTTCAGCGCCGCCGGCGCGCTGTCGCTGACCACCAAGACCGTCATCTCCACGCTGGCGTCGCCCATGCTCAGCCCCACCTACTCCATCATGCTGCGCCGCCTGCAGCTGGCGCTGCCCATGCGCATACACGACCTGCTCATGAGCATGGACGCACGGGCGGGCATGGCCACCGCCTAGTGAGTAGCGCTGCGATTGCGGGAGTAACAACAGCATAGCGCAAACAGGTGCCTGGTGACCGTGGCATAGCCTGTCCACCCTAAATATGGGCTATTACCTACCGAAACGTCTGCCTGCGCAGTTATCTCCGTGTTCTAGGAGCTTGTCATGCCTCCTCGGTCTAAGCGTAATGCTGTGTCTACGCCCACGTTTCCAACCCGCAGCGTGCCGCCGCCGGAGAGCCCGCTGGCGCACCAGTCCATCTACCAGCACCCCTCCACCGGCAACCTGTACTACACCATCCGCGTCTCCGTGCACAACGGCCGCACCTTCGTGGGCCCCGCCTACGAGCTGACGGACCTGACGCACCTGGACGTGCCGGGCTGGAAGGTGCTGCAGGTGCCCACGCCGCACCCCGTGTTCGACTACGTCATGGCCGATGTCATGGTCACCATCGTGGTGGAGCTGCTGGCCACACCACCGCAGGTGCGCTGGCTGGCGCCACGCCCGCGCAACATGCCTTGCATACATACCCTATACGTACCTTCAAATCCTCAATCATCTAGCCCCTGCGCGAAAGCAGCTGTTCCCCCAAGCCCCTGACTTGCACACAGCATGCGCACACAGCTGCTTTCCATGCTCCAACAATACCCTTGTTCGCCTCTCTCCCCGCCAGGCGCCGCCGCCCCTGGGCATGGCCCCCAAGCAGTACCTGGTGGGCTACACCGCCTTCGTGCCCTTCTCCGAAATCCGCGAGGACGGCTCCGCCGCACACGTGGCGGTGGGCGTGCACCGCTACCCGCTGCGGCCGCCCACGCCGCTGTTCCTGCGCGACCAGCCGCCGCTGGACTGGCGCGCCATGCTGGGCGACAGGATGAGCATGGAGGTGCCGGAGCCGCTGGTGGAGTTCCAGCTGTTCGAGACGGGTGAGGGCTAAAGTGTGTTGCGGGTGTGTTGCGGGTGGCGGGCGCTGCTCCATTCCACGTCGGCACGCGTCCTGGCAGCTCAGATGCCGCCCCTCGCCAACGCGTGATGCCGGCTAATCGCTCTCTGGTCGTACTGTTCACAACAGCTGTCGGTCTCCCATCGGTCTTCGGCCAAGGAGATTTTGCTTACTCCTGCTTAGGAGTCTCCTGGCCTCTCCTGCAACCCGCATGCCCGCCTTGCCGCCACATCTCCTGACTCCGGCCACAACACCCAACCAGCTCACCCAATCCTTCCCCTCCCTCTCCCCTCGCCCCTCCCCGTTTCCCCCAGCCCGTATGCCCATCCTGCCCCCGCTGAAGAAGGTGTTTGCCGTCATCGAGGCGCAGCGCGAGGAGGAGGCGGCCCTGGGCGACGCCCCCCTGGACCAGCTGCTGATGCCGGTGCCGGTGCCGGACGAAATCGTGCCGCCGCCGGAGATCAACGAGCTGGACCCCCACGCGCGGGAGATGCCCATCCCGGTGGCGGAGGCGGAGCCGTCGTTCCCGGGCATGGGCATGGAGGGGCCGCTGCCGGAGCAGAGCTGGCCGGGTGAGCAGGGCCACTTGGACGCAGCTTGATTGCTGCCCTCCACCTGCTTTGCACCATATCTACAAACAGCCTCACTACGGTATTGTGGAGGTGATGTGTGCGCTCCTGGCAAGTGGACAAAGCGGCTTACCGGCTTACCACCCTGCCTACACGTCCACCAGGCTCCCTACATGGCGCGTCCCACGGCCCGCTGCCGCCTGAGCTGACGGAGCTGACGGCGGCCATGCAGCGGCAGCTGGAGCAGCTCACGCGGGCCATAGACGAGCTCAAGGACGTAAGAGGGCGCCCGGGAGTGCAGGCTCTCATGATACAGGGCGCCACAAACAGTGTGGTGAAGGTTGCAGCTCCACTGTGCCGCGCGCGCTCACTAGCTGCCGAGTCGTGTACCGCACACACCTACAAACAACGCAGCGGAAGGAAGGCTGGCATGCTCTGCTCAGCACTCCATGCCTGACTCCTGGTGCCCTGTCCCGTGTTCCGGTCCGCGTCTCTCCCAGGAGCGCAAGTCCATGCGCAACTCGCTCCTGACGCTGACGGACAAGGGCGGCCTCAACGCGGACGCCATCCTGGGCGACAACGCGGCGGCCACCGTGCAGCGCTACTACGACGCGCAGCGGCAGAAGCGCGCGGGCATGCACGTGAGTCCCCTCCCTGTGCGCTTCCTGCTCTCCTTGGTCCCCTCCACCCGTTGCCTGCGCCTACACAGCACCTTGCCCCTGCAGGGTGCACGCCTGGGCTCACAGACCGCAGCAATTAGCTCTCTTGCTGCGTTGTGCCGTGGTTCCGCCAGGGTCGCCATCCTGCCCCCCGGACCAGGGGCGGGTGATCCTGCAGTGCCCGGCGGCGACTGGCAGCTGGCACTTTGGCACGCACCGGTGCCCGCCCCACCCCCCTCGTTACCTCCCACTTTGCCATGCTGATGTTCACCCTCGTTAACCTCATGGCGCCCCCCTCCCTAAAGGCCACCCCCGAGGAGCTGCAGCGCTTCCTGGACATGGAGCCCACCAAGCACTTCGGGGACGCCTCCACCTTCAGCGGCGCGCAAGCACCCGAGGGCAAGCTGCCCGGCACCGCGCCGTCGCGCGTGCTGCTGCAGCAGCTGCACGACGCAGGTACGTATGTGTCCCCAGCTTCCTACCCGCCTGCATCCAACATGTCGCTATCACCTTACACCCTGCTACAGTGTCAGGCAAACAATACGCTGTATAAAGTTCTTCCTTCCGTAACTTCCATCTCGCCTGCTTTTACCCCACAGGCATGATCGACGCGCTCCCGGACGACGTTCAGGCCATCCTCCGCCGCCGCGGGCCCCCCCGCGGCCCCTCCCCCACCCCCATCGACCTGGCCATCGAGGCACGTGACCCACGGGTCGCCTCCGACATAGTCGTTCAGTTCCTGGCCTACCGCCACCACGACACGCTCAACGCGCCCGCCAACCTCAAGTCGCTGTACCTCACCTTCCAGTTCTACTTCTTCCCGCCCACCACCACCGAGATGGGCTACCTGGTGCCGGTGCGGCTGGAGGACGACGCCGTGGACAGCACGTGCGTGCTGGTGCCGCAGGACCCGGCCAAGAAGGGCGCGGGCCTGGTGCTCAAGTTCGAGGTGGGTTGCAACCACTGGCTGATTCTGGTGCATGAAGATGACGCTTGGCTTGGTGGGCGAGAAGGGGTTCTGGTAGTCTAGTACAGGCGCCCGCGTGCAGAAGTGCGTAATTTGGGCCCCACACCACCCCCAGGTGGACGGCGGCAACGAGGCTGTGCCCAGCGGCCAGACGGCGCAGCAGGCGGGCTTCGAGTCGGCCATGGCCTTCGCGCAGTACCTGGCGTCCAAGACGCTGCACCTGGACGTGTGGGACGGAGAGTCGCTGTTGCAGGTACGCGTGGGTGGGGCACGTGGACGTTGGGGTGGGAGGGGCAGGTGTCAGCGTGGAGCCAGCGGCCTGCATCACCAACTGCATTTGTAACCCCCTTGACTTTGCCTCGGCTCACCAGCTGCACAACGCCCATACGCCTGCCTACAACCAACCAGCGTCGCCTTCTCCTCTCTCCCCACTCCCCCACACCAACCCGCTGACATGCATGTGCCTCAGGAATAGCAGGTTACCACCCACAAACTCGCCCCTAGCCAACACTTTGTCCCCGCTCTCCCCACCAACCCCATCCCCAGGTCGGCACAGCGTCCCTGCAGTCGCTGCGCCACCCCTCCCCCATACGCTGACCCCTGACACCTCCCCCCACCCCATCCCCCAGGTCGGCACCGCTTCCGTGGACCTGCAGCCGCTGCTGCGCCAGGGCCGCGACTTCGCCGAGCTGCTGGTCGAGGTGCCCATCCTGGACCAGGCGGCAGTAGCCCCCTCCCTGCAGGGCCAGACCTTCGCAGAGGCAGCCTACAACGCCAACACCGGGCTCAACGAGCCCAAGGCCACCGTCATATCCAAGGGCTCCATCGTGCTGCGTGTGCTGAACCTGGGCAGGGACTCGCGCAACGCGGACGCCAAGCTGCCGGACTTTGACGACGCGCACAACAAGCCCACCAAGAAGCGCGTGCGCGCCAAGCCCGCGTGGGAGGTGCCCAACTCGCCCATCGCGCGGGAGCTGACGCAGGCGGCAGGTGCGTGCGCCTGGTTCCCACACAGGCCCACAATGTTGGCCACGTTCCGGTCCTAACACCTCCGGCATTCAGCCTCACCACACCAGTACACACCTTATGCCTTGTCAACCGCCGGGGGCGTGTGTGCGTGGTTGGCCCTTCATGTAGCCGCCTCTCTACACAGTCAACATGCCTGTGTTCCTGCCTGTCTGCAGCAGACATACCTTTCGTTCCCTCCTCTCTGCAGCCAACGTGCCGCTGCCTGCGGGGTTGCAAGGAGAGTTCCTCACGGACGGCGTGTCGGGGCGCGCCAGCGTGCCCTTCGGCGGGCCCAACCCGCTGGGCGGCCTGGCCCCGGGCGAGGAGACCAAGCTGCGCATCCTGGAGCAGAGCAGCCGCAAGAGCGCGCGGGTGCAGCAGTTCCGGAGGCTGGCCAACGCGCTGGAGGACGGGATACCCGGCATGGAACTGGTGCGTGGGTCTGGTACCTTTGTGTACGTGTGTGTTCAACATGGGGTTGTGAACCCGTGGCAGAGGCTGTAGCTGGCATCCTCGTGTCTTGCCCAGTGTGTGCATGTGGGTGCTCTGGGTCAAGGGACAGCTACGCAGACAGCCTCCGTCGCGGCATGCTGACGTTATGCCTCGGGTGGTGTGCGCGACGTTCAGGGTCAAGAGCGGCACGGCAGTCACATAGACATGCTAGCGCCACACAATAAGCTAGCCGTTCAGCCATGCAACTGGCTGTACACAAGGTATCAAAGCCTGCCGTACTTGTGTCTTGTGGTGTTGGTCCGCAGCCCGGCGTGCCCGCCCCCGACCGCGGCGGCACCTCCGGCGACCAGTTCCGTCGGGTGCAGAAGCAGCTGCTGGCGGACGTGTCCGCGGCACGCAGCCGGCGCAAGCACGAGTTTATCCTGGAGCAGCTGCGCAAGAGCATGGTCACGCGGCGTGTGGTGCGGCCGTCGTTCGGGGAGGTGCTGGTGTACGAACACGAGTTCCAGAACCCCTACAGCCACGAGCAGGTGGGTCACTCACCTGATGCACTTTGAGCCCGGCTTCACTGCCAGCAAGCGCGTTGCTGGACTGCTGGTAATGGGCGGCTTGCTGTACATGGTATGTACGTAGTGTCGGCTGGACCCTGGATGAGACCACCTGCACGCTGTCCACCGTAACCATCTAACGGCATACCGATGTGATGCTGAGCGTGTCAGGTATTAGCACGTCCTTGCAAACTGGAAACCCCATCATTTCCCAACTGCTCCGCCCATCCTTCCTGTGCCAAATGCACAGACCTTCGAGCTGCGCATCAGCGCCCCGCACGAGCTGACTGTGCTGCAGCGGCTGGAGGACTACCGCGCGCTGCGGGCCGCCAACGCGCGCTTCCTGGGCACCGTGTCGCAGCCGGTGGGCCCGCTGGAGCAGGAGATCATGAGCGGCAACCGGATATACCTGCAGGTAGGGAAGAAAGGATCTTCAGCGCGGCGCAGGTGCTCGAGCGGGCCGCACCTTGCTTCAAACAGGGCAGATGGCTGTGCCGAACCCTGCCGCTCGTTGTGGGACTAAACACCTACCATCATGACGGCCCCCTCAGGCGCACGAGAAGATCACCATCCCCTTCCGCATCCAGTCCTTCGAGCCGCCCGACGCCTACAAGAACAGCATCCTGTCGCCGGAGGTGCAGGTCAACGCCTCCCTGCGCGACCGGGCACGGGCACGCGCCTCCGCCTCCATGGCGGGCGCCGCCACGGCGCACGGCAGGAACCCCGGGTGGCCCCCGGGCATGGTGCAGCAGCAACAGCAGCAGACGCCCGGGGCCTCGCAGCGGCCTTGGCAGCAAGGGGCGCATGGGCAGGGGCAGGGCGGCTCCATGCCCAGCCCCGCGCTGCCGTCTGGGCACGTGGTGGCGGTGGAGCTGGTGAGCACCAAGGACGAGGTGCCCGTGGCGGTGCTGGAGCTGGAGGTCGTACCGCGGCCCATCATCATCGACCGCACTTTCAGGTACGGATTAATGCCATCAGGGCTGGGGTGGGAATGGGAGTGGATATCATCATGGCGCGCACCTTCAGGTGCGGCGTAGCCACCAGGGATAGGGTGAAAGGGCCGTGCACTGCTTTGCTATCACCTCGTGGCGGCCAGTGACCACCGACTAAGCCGCCGGTAACGGTGCAAGGCGGCTCGTGGCCGCCGATCCAAGCCGCCGGTACAGGTACAAAAGAGCCGCACGCCCACGTCTTGCTTTTCCCTCGCCCACAGGTACTACCAGCCCGAGCGGCAGCTGCTGCGCACCACCATGCGCCTGCGCAACCTGCCCGGCGCGCAGGCGGCGTACTTCGCCTCCGCGCCCGGGGCCCTGCGCAACATGGCGGCGGCGTGCAGCCACCCGGACGTCATCCTGGGCGTGGGCAGCAGCGCGCTGACGGGGGGGCCCGACCGCGACGAGGTGTACATCAAGTATAAGGTAGGGGTGGTGCCGTATGCCGTGTGCCGTACCCCACACTCCCCGGCAGCTTGCGGCAACACACGGTGCATATCACAGCTGCGGATCCCTACAGAACACAAAATTGACAATGTACCTTGACTTCAGCAAATGTCGAATCACGTGTATGTTGTACAGGTTGGCGGCGCCCCAGAGGTGGCGCACTTCTACGTGCTGCTGTACCTTGACCGCCTCATGGCCCGGCCGGTGGAGGTGTGGCAGGTGTTCGTGCACGCGCTGCGCAAGGTTGACATGCGCGCCATGATAGGGCAGACCAGCCAGGCCAGCGTGGTGGTGCGCGGCGTGGTGTCGCGGCGGGTGGCGGCCTACACCACGCACCCGGACGAGCTCATGGTGAGCCGGGACGTGTGGGAGGGAGCGAGGGAGGGAGGGAGACAGACGAGCACACGGCGCTGTGGGGGTTGGTGGCGCTCCTGAAATGCACACACGGCGTAACGGAATGCCACCGTTGCTATTTTGCACGTATGCTATTGTTGCTCGCCTTTTGCGCTGGCAGGGCACGCAGGCAACTGTACTGCCGCCTGAGTAGTGCTGCCTGCACTGCATGATCTACGCCGTGACGCGACCGGCCCTGTGCCCTGCACTTGCAGGTGTCCCCCGACTCGTTCGTGCTGGTGGGCGGCGCGCTGACGGAGATGCTGCTGAGCTTCCGGCCTGTGGCTGTGGGGCTCAAGGACATCAAGGTCAACATCGTGGACAGCGAGAGCAGGGAGCTGGTGTACGCCATGCTGGTGTGCGCCGAGGCGCAGGGGCCGCTCATCAGCAGGTGGGGAGGAAGGACCAACCCGTGGGCATCTGACGGGCACGCATGCACCATATCGCATGTTGGAAATGCAGTACGGGGTGTAGGCGTGAAGTGCTTGCGGGCGAGGTCCTTGCCCAGGCTGACATCGTTGAATGCACCATACCGTGTGCAAGAACACTTTCCACTTGGGTCTCCTTATCTTGTCCACCACCATAACGCGCCATTCCCTGTTGCCCCGGTGTACCTACCCCGCCTCCGCAGGACCTTCGAGGTGGAGCTGCCTGTGGGCACGGTTGCCAACAAGAAGATCACCTACACCAACCCCTACCACCACTTCCGCACCTTCACGCTGCGCTCCAACCAGCCGTGGCTGGTGCACTTCACGCCGCCGCGGCTGCAGATGCCGGCGGGCGCCACGCGGCCCGTGGGCATGACCTTCGACGCGCGGGCCGCCACGGTGGGCATCGTGGACGCGTTGGTGTTTGTGAATGACGACGAGGACAAGACGGAGGAGTGCTTCAAGATTCGTGTGAGGATATACAAGTAGATGGGAGAGGGAGGGAGGGAGGGAGGATGTGGGGTGACGTGGGGAAATTGGCTGGGGGTGCGGATTGTCAGCTGAGGGTTGGCTCGGAGCAGAGGGCGGGAGCAAGGTGAAGAGGCACTGATGTGGATTGGGTAAGGGAGAGGTGGTCCTGCTCATAGAGGCGGTATCATGATGATAGGGTGGCGTTGGCTTGTGAGGGAAGGAGGGGAGGAGGTTACTGTGAAAATAGGTGCGCCCTCAATTACGCAAAGCGCCCAAGTGGCGCTGACTGCTGAGCGGATGTGCGGCGTCTCACGTGTCACGTGGCGTTCACAAATGGCGTGCACAGTGCTTGCGCGTTGTTTACAGGTGTCAATACACCTTAACACTCATTTGGCATAGCGTGGAGGCCTTTCTCAATGGTCCTGGTGTCGGACGGGCCTACTGCTTGCATTGAGACGGTGTGCCGCGCTCGTCGCATGTGGATCACGCATGTGGAGGACGTTGGGTAGTGTGTTTGGGTCCCTGCAGCTTGCTTTGTGCACATGGCGTGTCGTGCTCAGGGCTGTTGATGGTTGGGGCAGTCGTCGATGCGGGCTACTGCACGCTCAGATTACGCTTCGCGCATGCTGTTGGTGACCAGCTGGAAACTCCAACATGTAAGGCCATGCGCAGTGGGCAAGCAAGGCGCTTCATGGGCCAGTTCAGCTCGAGGTTAGGCATTCTTGCCCTCTGTCCTTGGCTGTGGTGGTCTGTCCAGGGCGAACATGCCAACCATGAACCATCAGCAACTCCCTACGCACATGGGGTAATAACAAGGGCCATGGCCGCGCTCAGGCATGAATACGACGGCGGTTTGGGGCAGTTTTGGGCTGGGAGGAGAGGGGACGAGAGAAGGGTGACTACGCGACACTGCTGCTGTGCTTTTCTGTACGGCGGGAGCCAACTGCAAGGTGTACGCAAGGGAGAATTAGTTAATTCGTATTTATGCTCCACGTCGATTATGAACTCAGAGAACATGCGTTGCCGACTCTCCTGGTGCTGAAACGCACCGACAGCTGAGCAGCAGGGGCTTTGCTCACAGGCGTTACTGCTGGCCAGCTGGACGCTTCAGCGCCGATAATGTTCCGAAACTTTAGCCTGCAAGGTTGCCTCCGAAATGTTCTCGTCTCATTGCGGAGGGGTAGTGCAGTCGAGGGGCCTGCATGGCAACACCCTGTTGCGACAGCAGAGGACGCTCAAGTGATAAGCCCTCACCTGGCCAGCTATGTGACGATATCCTATCACCGCAGAGCTTACAAAAGGGCTGCATGCATACCGTCAGGCCAGCCGGGGGCTGGCGATCGGCAACGGTTTGCTGGACAAGTCGTAGCCGAGCTGGGCGCAGATGCCCTAGGTCTAGCACCATGGGGCTTGGGTGGCCTTGGAAGCAGGTTTTGCGGTGGTCAGGGTCTTCGATTCTACACGCGCTCTTCAAGGCCTTGGGCGGATGACCCTGGCAGCGCCCGCGACCTTCGGGAGCTGCAGCACATCGTGGAGCGCAACGCGCAGCGGTGGGCCAGGGACGGGAATATTCCCGTCCTGGTGACTGCCTTCAGCAAAGTGGGCAAGGTGAGAGTGTCACAGCGTGGGTACAAACCTGGCTGCACAGCACACCGAGCATGTGCCACATAGTGCGACTGCGTTTGTCACGTATGCTCGGTATGCAGGTACTTGCTAAAAGGAACTTGTTTTGCCTTACTTGTATAATCCCTCTGGGGTGGCTTGAGAGACGAGCAGCATCTCTGTCCTCCCCAAAGGGGCGGATCGGCGGAAGCAGCGTCTGTGTCCCCCCACATACCGCAACTCCCTCGAGCGGAGCAGCTACCATGCGTGCTGCTACTAGCGGCCTGCCTGGTGGGCAGCGCACTGAGGCTACTGCTTTCTTGTACCCACGATGTGATCCTTCCACAGCTTCCGGCTGGAGCCAACAGGGACGGCTCAAGGGGTGCAGAAGACTCACCAAGCGCCGACGAGCTCCGCCGCAGCATCATGCACACCTTGGCCGCCGTGTACCTACCTCTCGTGCCGCGGCTGCGGGACCCCAAGCACTGTACGGTACCGCTGTGGGCTGCGGCCAAGGCGGATTACTGGGGCCGGGAGGCGGGCGAGCTACCGCTGGCGGAGCAGCTGTTGGAGCGGCTGGAGCAGGGGGGCTTCGAGATGGTGTACCGGGCCAGCGGCCAGAGCCACTCCCACCTGTGGTGGGCAATGTCGGTGGCGCCTGAGGAGATTGCCATACGATGGCTGGAGCTGCTGGCGGCCAGTGCCACGCGGCTGGTGGAGATGGCAGCAGAGGACATCGGCCCCCAGGCCTGCTCCAACATCCTGCTGGCGTGCGCGCGGCTGCTGCCGTTCATGAACCCCGGCGACGTCGCCCCGCTGATGCACCACCTCACGGAGTGCCTGGTGCAGCTGCTTGGGGAGGCCGACGCGCAGGCTGTGGCGAACGCGTGGTACGCTCTGGGCCGGCTGCACGAGCGGCGCGGCCACACTCCGCTTCCAGAGCACCTGCACTCCCTCGCCTCAAGCGTGGTGCAGCGGTTAAGGCAGCAGGCGGGAAGGGCGCACGCGGACAGCTTCATCCTTCAGCATGTCTCCAACATGCTGTGGTCCTGCGCCAAGCTGCGCTACCCTCACTCAGAGCTGCTGACAGGCTTGGCGGAGGCTGCGGGGGAGGCTGCCTGGCGCATGGAAGAGCAGGCCCTGAGCAACAGCGTGTGGGCCCTGGGCCGGCTGGTAGAGGCCGGGTGCCTGGACGGCAGCAGTGGCGTGCCGGGGGTGGAGCGACTTGCTGCAGTGGCAAAGCAGATGGCGCGCCAGCCTTACAGAACCTTCACAACACAGGGCATATCCAACCTGCTGCTAGGCCTGGCGCACCTGCAGTCCGCTGCACAGCCTGGGACGTACAGGCTGGCGGGGGCGGTCGAGGCGCTAGCGGCAGAGTACCGGCAGCACCGCAGGTTCCAGGAGTCCAATGCGCAGGACCTGGCCAACACCGCCTGGGCCCTGGCAAAGCTGGAGCACGGAAACCATTCCTGGTATGCCAGCTGCGTGGCAGCGGCGCTGCAGCCAGGCTTCGCCAAGACCGCTGTCAGCCAAAACTGGTTTAACCTGTGGTGGGCGCTGGCCCACGTGCGGCACTTTCCCGCCAACCCCATGCTGCTGAGCCGTACAGCCGATGCCATGGTGTCCCTGCGGCAGCAGGCGGACGCACAGGTGTGCGCCAACACGCTGTGGGCTGTTGCTACCCTGGGACTGTACGACACACGGCTGGTGGGCTGCCTGCTGGGCCGCCTGGTGGAGCTGCTGCCTCGTGAGGCCGTGGCCACGCAACACCTGACCACCCCGCTGTGGGCGTTGGCGGTTATGGGCCCGGCGGCGCTGTCGGTGCACGTCGTCCAGGTGCAGGCTCTGCTCAGGGGTTTGGTCACGAGGTGGTGCGGGTCCTCTGGCCGAGCCTCCTTTTCAGAGGGGCACCTACAACAGCTATTCCAGGTGCAGCTGGAGCTGGAGGCCCACCCCAGCGCTGAGGTGCGGTCCCTGGCGGCCGTCCTGCAGGGGGCCGGCGGCGCAGGGCCAAGCATCATGGCTGCGATGGTGCGGGCGGCGAAGGACAGTCCCTCTGCCGACCCCATGACCAGGCGCGTGTGCAGGGAGGTGGCCGCAGAGCTCCAGCGAATGCAGCAGCGCCAGCAGCAGCAGCGCTCAGTGGGAAGCGGTGGCGATGGAAGTGGTGGTGGTGGTGGGCAAGTCGGGCAGCTGAGTACCATACTCGGCGTGTCAGAGGGCAAGCTGGTCGAGGGCTCGTGCCGGTGGGCTGACGTGGAGGTGCAGCTGGAGGGCGGCAGGGCGGTGGCCGTGATGGTGGACGGTCCCAGGCGCATGCTTGCCAACACCCCGCAGATGCGGGACGGTCACACCCAGCTGCGCGACCGGCAGCTCCGGCGTGTATACGGCGAGGGCAACGTGGTGGCGGTGTCGGCCGTGGAGTGGGAGGCGCTGGGCGGGGACCTGGGCCGACAGGAGCAGCTGCTGCGGGGGCTGCTGGGGCAGCCGGTCGCTGCTGGGGCCGAGCAGCAGGGCGGCGAGCAGCAGGGCAGCACTGGTGAGCAGACGCAGCAGCTGCAGCGGCAGCTGCCCCCGGGTTCGAGCGTGACGCCTGCAGTGGCGGTCCGCGGTGGCCTTAGCGGCCCCACGGGCTCGCGGCCCGGGGCGGCCTCTGCCCCCACGTCCCCCCGGCCGCCCAGCGTGCAGGAGCTGGTGCGGCAGAGGCTGCAGCTGGTGGCGCCAAAGGCCAAGGGCAGGAAGCGGGCCAAGCCGTCCAAGCCCAGCTAAGGGGCTTCGGAGGGTGTGGGTTTTGCGGGGAGCAATGGCTGCGGCTGGCATCTGCGTGCAAAGGCCGATGGAGCGGGGCTGCGTCGAACCAGTGCCGCTGAGGCGTGCGCTTAGGGAGACGAAAGGCTTCTTGGGGGGAGTGGGTAGCGGGCGGTGTTGGCCTTTCGAGGCTGCTGGGCGTTGGTTGCTTCCGCAGGTAGGAGCCGATAAGTGACGGTACCGTGCTGTCATCCCGCCTGACGGGAGAGAGGCTGCAGCATGATGGGATTGTTGCAGCAGGTGTTGGTGGCAGGTCGTGATGCAGGTGGGTAGAGGGCGTGCAAGGCGTGCGGACCGCAGCCGCTTGTGGGCGGACTAGTGCAATGGCGGCATGAAGGGATTCGGCTCCAGCACAGGGTGATAGGTTTACCGTGCACGGGGCTTACTGGCGGTGAATCAGCTCAAGTACCAATGTGTTGCTTGTCAGACTGACCGGCGTGCGGCTTGTATCTATTGCAAGGTTGGGGGCAGTCGGCAAACGTTCCGTAGGTATGCATTTCGCAAGGAGGACTTTGAAGCATACCACCGGCACAGGGCTGTCGGGTGGGTTACACCATCAAAAACAGACTGTACACTAGCAGCAGGTGGAGGCCCTAAGCTGCATCGCTCGTTCGGATGCTGGGAAGATGCCGGAGGGCAAAGGCATCAGATGTACACCAGTACCGCGGGTCGCTTTATGGAAGGGGCTTTACCCCTTTCCTCGTTATGCGCATGTTTTCCTCGAAGCGTTGCACGTTGCCGTGCATAGGGTGGTGGTACCTATACGTCCCTTGGCAAGGGTGACGCAAGGCATTGAAGCGCGCATGGGAGAACGCATGGCATCAAGGGTTTGGTGCATGGCAATCCGGTGTGCGTGTCTCACAAAATGCGTTGGAGTGTCCCCCAAATGTGAAGCGGGGCAACTACCGGTACCCATGGCTATGACATGTAGCAGGGGACCGTCTCCAAGGCACGATGGCGTGTTGGAGGCGATGTGGCAATCATCACAGTCCTGCTTGCCGTTCGAGTTGTGAACGGGTGACGACTTGGGCCTAGCAGGGTGCCGTTCGCCCCGGAGATGCAAGTGGAGCGCTCATAGTTGGGGTTGGATACTGTGCCCCCCACTGTGTGCCGAAATCAGAGGGTTTTAAGTCGTGCGAGGCGATGTGACCAGGTTGCAGCCCTGCTTGCAGTTCGAGTTGTTAACGGGTGACGGCTTGGAAGGCCGCCTGGGGCCCAGCAGGGTGCTGAATGTCCCGGACGCCTAAGTGGGGCGCTCGTAGTTGGTTGTCCTCCTAGTGTGCTTTCACTTGAGTTTGGCTCGTGGGGCTGTCGTTATGATACAAGCAGTATTTGCAGCACACTTTGGCATTTTATGTTACAATCCAGGTGGTGTGGCCACACGATCCTTACTGGTCCCGACCACACCTATCAGGAAAGGCGAAGCAACGGAGTCGTATAATGTGAGTAGCACATTTGATGTACGAGCGCGCAGCAGCACTCAAGGTAGTGTCAACTCTTGTACTAGTGTACCATCACCTCCCAGCCT
>VFQN01002023.1_pt1 | contig 32401 bp, 27 predicted proteins | sample 3512371 | NCBI WGS metagenome assembly VFQN01 (sample SAMN10412370, study PRJNA504923) | tailings metagenome | isolation source: Replicate 2 from Balatoc abandoned mine | place: Philippines: Itogon, Benguet | collected 2017-08-28 | reverse complement strand
CTTAGCAGCATTTGGAATTTACTTGATAGCCGCAACGATCTTCTTTTGGACTTATGTAATGAAGAATCAAAAATTTTCAGAGGAAGAGAAGAAAATGATGTTTAAAGCATATCTTATCAATGCTAATCAGAAATTTAAACAAAGACATTTTCGTCGTCATGGTGATTCAGCCACACGTTTGAAGAATAACAAAGTTGCTCCAAATTCTCCACCTCCTGAAATTCGAGGTAAGTGCAGTCTATCGTCGTGATGCTCAAAACTTACGGTTTTTTCTATGTCATTCACTGTTCTAAGGAGCCGTAACTGTTTCTGATTCATCTGACCTAGAGCGCGGAGAAGGGAGAGGAATAAATTGTGGAATTATTGGGGATTCATGGCAGTCAATTTGTTTTGTATTTCGTTATTTCATACGGTATTAAAAGAAAATTTTCTTCTTTGAAAATCAATAAACTGTTTTCCTTTCTTTCTATTTTATATGTGCCAGATTTGTTGATTTCTCGTGCAATATCAATTTATGACTTATTATATTTTTTGGATTACACTATTGAGGGATAACATCTCTCTATCGCATTTATGCAAACTCCACTAGAAAAATATTTTAATTCCACTACATTTTAATTGCATGATTACTACTCTACTGAACGAAAAACAAATTTCAGTGAAAACTAACCTATCCTAAGCTAACTTTTAAACTTAACAAAATATATCAAAAATCAAGTTCAAAGAAATATCGATACCGATGGAAACTACTCGAACGAACCATTCACTGAAAAGCATTCATTTCTTCTTTATAACCCTATCACTTCTTTTGATAGATTCCTTTTTAGTTACCGCCTTAATTACTCCGACACCAACGTTTTGTCTCAAATCGCGGAGAGCAAATCGCCCTAATGGTGGATAATCACGAAAGGCCTCGACAACCATCGGTTTGAGCGGTTCCATGGTGACCAGACAAGCATCTCCAGCCTTGAGAAATTTAGGATTCTCTTCTAAAATGTGGCCAGTCCGACGACTTAACTTAGCGTCGATATTTTTGAATCTCGAGGCGATGTGACAAGTATGACAATCCAAAACAGGGGAATAACCGTTCAAGATATGACCAGGATGAGACTTTATAATTATATGAGCCTGAAAGGTGTCAACAGGTTTGCAGGGGTCTTCACGGGTATTGGAAGCAACGTAACCACGTTTGACATCCTCAAATTGGAGGTCTTTGCAGCTAAATCCCACGTTATACCCAGGTGAAGCCTCTGAAAGACCCGAAAGAGACGTTTCGATGGCCTTAACCTCGGTGGTTATACCGGTAGGACCAAAAGTGATTTGCATGCTAGGCTTCAAGATCCCTGTTTCGACACGTCCGACTGGCACTGCACCTATTCCACCGATTTTGTACACCTCTTGTATTGGTAAACGAAGAGGCTTGTTCACAAGACGTACTGGTGGATCAATGAGGTCGAGAGCTTCTAGCAACACGGGTCCTTTGTACCATTCCATGTTGGCGGAGCGGTCAATTAGGTTTTCTCCCAGCCATCCCGAGATCGGGACAAATTGGACCTTAGCTGGTTTGTATCCGATGCTCCAGAGATAAGTTGAAACTTCATCCTTAATCTCGATATAGCGTATCCCATCGTATTGAGAAGCATCCATCTTGTTAATAGCCACTATCATCTGGTCCACACCTAGAGTTATCGCGAGCAGAGCATGTTCCTTTGTCTGCCCTGCTGCACCCCAGCTAGCTTCAAAGTTGCCACAAACTGAGTCAATGACCAACAAGGCGATGTCAGCTCGGGAAGTTCCGGTAATCATGTTCTTAATGAAGTCACGATGGCCTGGGGCATCAATCACAGTGAATTGATATTTTGGGGATTCAAATTTCCACATTGAGATATCAATGGTGATCCCTCTTTCACGTTCAGCTTTCAAGGTATCAAGAACCCAAGCATACTTGAAGGAGGACTTTCCAATTTCTGCAGCTTCTTTCTCATACCGCTCAATTGTGCGCTTATCAACCCCACCACATTTATAGATCAAGTGACCAGTAGTAGTGGATTTACCAGCATCAACGTGCCCAATGACAACAAGAGAAATAGGAATCTTATCCTTCGGCATTGTAGGGACAAGAAAGATGAAGAAAGGGATGAGTGCAAATCTTTTGTGAAGAAAAATCTTTCACAATATGACGTAAAATTGAAAAACGAATAAGGTTTAAGTCGGTTATTTATGTAAACGGAAAAAAAGATTAATATAATTTAACAGCTTCATATTCGTCCATATCTCGCAATTTCTTATCAATTTCTTTACTTTTCAATTCACGATTTTTCTTATCAATGTCCATTAATTCCATAAATTTGGCACTTTCCTCCTCGGACATCTTGTATGGAGAATATCTGACTTCATCTGGGAAAACACCTTCATGTACTTCACTCTTATACTGCAATAAAGCTTCATGAATCCCTTTCCCGAGTTGCATGTATTGCTTACAGAACGAGGGTACATGTTTCTCGTAATGAGGATGATGAGGAACTCCGAGAAGATCGTGATAAACGAGAACTTGACCGCTTGTATGAGGGCCAGCTCCAATTCCAATTGTTGGAATCTCTAAAGATTGAGTAATAACCTTCGCTACTAAAGCAGGAACACATTCAATGACTACACAGATAAATACGATAAGCTTGCAAGAGACGATTTGACTGGAACATACCTATCGCAAAGGCTCCTGCTTGTTGTAGTGCCAGTGCATCATCAAGTATAGCTCGAGCTTTAACTGCAGTCCTTCCTTGCGCTCTAAATCCTCCTAAAACACTTATTCCTTGAGGAGTAAGGCCAACATGCCCCATCACAGCAATTCCACTATCCACAAGCTTTTGTACAGTTTCAGCACGATTCTTACCACCTTCGAGCTTAACAGCATCTACACCTGCTTCTTTTACTAACCGAAGAGCGTTCTTCAGAGCTTCTTGAGGGGAAGATTCGTAGCTGCCGAAAGGTAAATCACCGACGATGAAGCGTGATGGAGCTCCTCTACGAGCTGCCTTACAGTGATGAATCATATCCTCCATTGTCACTGGTTGTGTAGTTTCATATCCAAGAACAACCATACCAACTGAATCACCGACAAGGATAATCTCGAAACCCGCAGTTTCAGCGTGTTTAGCCTACAGGCATATTACACAAAGAGAGATGGGTGAGCAGAAAGTATTACTGACAGTGGGATAGTCGTAGGCTGTAATCATTGCAATTTTCTTTCCTATCAAAAATTACTTCTTTCATTTCTTTTCCTAGCAAAAAAGGGGAGTTAGTTACCTTTTCGTTTTAGATGTTGCAGTTCTAAAGCGGTCATTTTCCGTTCCTTCGAAAAGTCTTTCACAGAAGAAGGACTTGGTATGGTAACTGTTGATAAGTTTCTTCTTACTGAACGAAGAAATGGCAATGATCTCAAGCTAAACATCTCTCCTACAAAGTAATTCTTACAATCTCTTTGACTCGTTTCTCTTCAAATCCAAACCGTCAAATTACTGTCGAAAATATACGTTTCTGAAGTCAGGAAATTTTCGTTGAGGGAATTTGGCGCAACATTTCCGCCAACGCAAGAAAGACCAACCGTTTCATTCAGTTTCAAAAAACAAAACAAACAACCAAAATACATTCAAATCACAAACAACACAACACTCACACATTCGATACAAGAACAACCTATCCAACTAGACAAAACTTCCTTCCATACGCAACTTGGATTGTTTGTTTTGGAGAGTTTAGAAATTATTGCATATCGAACAAAGGATCTCTCTCAGTGATCTGCAAATATGTCGAAACCACCACACAAGAAGGATGATGATCTTTCTGATGGATCTGATACAGAAACAGAATCTGAAGAAGACGAGGATACAGTAAGTTGACATCTAAAATAATTTATTCTCACTTCTCATCTGCTCTGATATAGGGATTAACTGAGAATCAAAATCGTCTTCTCTATATGATAAGTCTTTATACACGTCGTGCAACACCTGGCACAGATGAAAAAGATGAATGGGTACGTAAACCAGCATTAATTGTGTTAATCTATGAGGGTATTGTTGCTGGTGTTCTTGATTATGATTATGCACCAGCATCAGCATTGATCGAGAATCGTCGTATCTGGATGAATATCTCACAAGAAGGTAAATCAGACATAGAATTTTTACGTGAAGAAGAATTAGTAAATGGTTTACAAATGTCATCAAAGTCATTTCAACCTATTACCTGTTATCAGATCTCTGATAAAGGGAAAGAATTAGTAAAACGTGTCTCACGTAAAGAAAAAGAAGCAGTACACGAGTTTGTCTATGCACGCGGTACACGTGAGTTATTAACAATCCAATGGGATGGTGTAAATTATTATTTAATCAGTCAAAGTGGTTATCGTCGTAAATCAACAATCACCGAGACTGAGGACGTCAGTTATGTCTCCTCTGCTTACATCCCACAATGCTTACGATATGGTGGACGTCCAACCTTATCCAACGCCCATCGTGCACATGAGTCAGGTGTAAACGTCCAGAACAATTTAGATGAATTGGATGAAGTCATTACCTTAAACTCTGTCTCGATTATTGTCGCAGAATATATACCATTTGGTGCAAATCAAATTGTACAATTGAATAATAATGTTGGTTCTACAGAACGTTGTCAAGGTGGATTTATTTCACCAGCACAAGATGCTAATTCTGCTGCAACGCAAGTTGAAATGTCACCAGAATTAACCTCTGTTGATATATTAGATTATACCTTAACCAATCATATTAACTTTGAAGCAGAAATTAATTTTGCCAATGATGGTGATGATGTTGTCCAAGTTGAAACATTTGGTGTTTCCGTGAATGCTGAAGGAACATGTTTCTATGGATTACAGGTAGAAGCTGTATTAGATCGTATTAAAGATAATATATCATTAGATCATTTATCACGTTTATTAGTAGATGTTCAATCTGATTCCTCCCAGATCGTTGATGCAATTATCTCACAATATCAAAGAGATTTATTAAATTTAGTCTTTTTAGGTGATGCAGAAAATCGTAATAAAGTGAATCTTGTCATAGCAAATGAAATTACACCACATTTAACGGCAGAAGAATATATGGATAAAGGTGAATATGAAAATGAATTAAAACAAATTATTGGTGATACTAAAGCTGCTTATGATATCTCCGAACATGATACACTAATCTTTGGTGCATATGGTTTATTATTAGCTGGTCCTAATTCACGTCATCACGAACCATTATTATGTGCTTATTTACAGTTTATTACAATTGATATTTTCTTACAAAATTATTTTTCACGTATATGGATCTTAAATGACGATATGCAAGTAACGAATTCAATTATATTAGAAGGTGAAAAAGATCCACGTGCATTAAATCGTATACGATATCGTATTTGTAAATTAGCAAAGGATTTAATTATGTTAGAAGAGATATTATCATATATGTTAGAAGCATTAGAGATTATTGAAATTCCACCTGAACCACCTGAACAAGCTGGTCGTGCTTTATATGAACGATTAGAGATTGGTGGTATGAGAAATCAATTAATACGACGTGCAATGGATTTAAAGAAAAATATTGCTGGTGCACATCGTTTTTTAGATGTATTACGTGAAATGTCAGCGGTGGTATCAGAGTCAAAAATGTTTTTGTTAAATGAATCAGTTGATTTAAATACGAAAAAAATGTGCTCATTACAAGAATCAAATGAAAAAGCTGCTGCATCACTACAAAATTTACAAGTAATCTTTGGTGGTATATTAGCATTTGATCTATTAGATCGTTTAACTGGTAATTCGTGGTCAGTAACCACATCATCATGGTTTGGATCATTTTATACAAGTTATATTGTTGATTTACCATTATTTTGGTTATTTATTAGTTTATTAATGTGGTTAATTATTTATTTAATCTTCTGGCAGTCGTATCGTTCAGAGAATTATATTAAACAAGGATTAACAACAATACGATTAAAAGTCAATCGAAAGATATTTACAAATAAATTACATCAATATTTAAGAACAAAATTACATTCTTTTGAAGAAAGACAATATGATGATACAAATGATATTGTACGAATAACATATACAGATAATTTGAAAAGAGATTGGGGTGGATCAGCACCAACGATTACATTAGAATTTGATGAAAGAAATGGTTATTTATATTCGGTGACAGTACAGTATAATCGTCGTAAAGCAAAGAAAGCATTAGTATTTAATGCCAATGAGCTAAGAGAAAAGATATTAGATGAATTAAATAGTATGGATGTATGGGATGTTAAAGGTGAAGATAAATCCCATCAAGATCTTGCATCAGATAAACGTGCTAATATTGAAAGATTAATTGAAAGCGAAGAAGAAGCAGCTGAATTAGAAGATGCAAAGAAATAACGAATAAAAGAAAGTTTGATTTTTGTTTTTAGTGGGTAAATGAATTAAAGTCTTGTAGATACTAATAATTATACTTTTTTTTGTTTTGGTTTGGTTTTTTTGCTTCTTTCCTTATGTTTTGTTTTCGTATGATCGTATCTAAATTAATTATCATAATAGTTTACTGAACATCAAATCAATTAATGGTGGATCTTACAGTGCTGAAAATCTTTTGAACTAGGGAGGCGGAAATTTGAAACTTTAGCCGGGAAGATTCAGGCGGACTTCACAGAAACCAAAGCAAATAATTACAAGAAATATGGATCAATCCAACAATACCAAACCAAAGAAAATATCCAATACCTTGATAATCTTCGTAGCATGTGTATTAGGATTAGGAATTGGTCTCCTAACGATCAACTATTGGCATACGAGTAATTGTACAGGGAAAACTTCTACTGAGATTGATGAGTTTTTAGAGGCTTTCAATCGAAGGTTATTGCAATCTGAATCACTGGTAAGTCTTATTTTTATTGTCTTAATATTATTTACTTCATTAATTTTCCTCGATATGATTCTAGATCCATAAGAATGAGATTCTAATGAATAAAGTTATACATACTCTAGAAGCTAATCTCTATAGATTAGAGAAGAAAGAATCCGAAGAACTCAATAAATTAGCAAAAGATGAGGCAATAAGGATTTCCCTATATTTGAACAGCCATCCTGCTCCTCCTATGCCAGAATTCCCAATCGATCAAGAATATGAGGATGCGGAGAAATTAGCTGATGTTGTTGACGATATCTTTAGCAAACGATTAGATGATAAGAACGATGCCTTAATTGATGCGAAAGAATATGAAGAAGAGGAAGAGATTGAATCTATTACAGATGCTGAAGCGACGAAGGTTTGCACGGAGTGGAAGGATAAATATAATGTTGTTGCTGGTGTGTCGTGGGGTAATCTACCTTATGATCTTCAACAAAAATGGTTAGAATACTCATGTGATTATCATCTGCAAGATTCTGGGAAGAGTGGTAGTAGTGAGGAGAAGGAAGAGCCGTCATTAGATTGAACGCGACAAATATACTGATTATAAGTTTACCACGAAAAGTTTGAATAGACCACCAAAACGGACATTGGAGAGATATGAAAGCCGCTTCCTCTGAAGAGAAATCCAAAGATTCTCTTTAGTTTTTATTCTTATTATTCTTTTTGTATGGATCGTTCTGAAAGAACATACAGCTAAATACTTATGTTCTTGTAAATCTTTTAAAGAAGTTCTAATCAGTTATTTCTCCTAAAAAAGGTGATATGATATCGTTATTCCTTCTCAAGTTTATCAACCAGTGTGATTATCTCATCCAACGTCTTTTCGCCTGGAAAGTATTGACCTTTAATCTCCCACGTTGGATATCCTGGAATCTGTAGCAATCAAATTAGACTACATGCATTCAAGATGAAATCGTACCTTCTTCTCACGACATAGCGAGTACTGACTATCAACCCCTTGTTTATCACATTCAATATAAGGAATCAGAGCGAAGGCCTCTTTTCCAAATTCCTGTTTTTGATTAAAGCAATGAGAGCACCAATATGCACCAAACATCTTTGCATCTAATGATTTTAGTCTTTGGGCAAGTGATATCGCTTTCTTACTGCTAACTCGTGTGACAGTTGGAGGGGCTTTGGGTTGCTGTTGTTCTAAGTATTGAGCAGCAGGAGCTGTGCTAGCGAGGGCAATGTCTCGATTCGTAGTGGAGAATAAGAATATACTAGCAACGGCAGTGATTAAGGCAGAAGTGGAGGTGAGGACAGTGGCTTTGGTTCTGTTTGGAACAATTCTTCCTTTCCAAGCAGTTATCAGCATGGAAGCTGATAAAATAGCAGAAAGGATGCAATAATCACATTTTTGACGTAGAATAAATGCCAAAATAAACATCAAATATGCACTAAATGTTGCCATGGAAGTGGAAGTAAATAATATTAAGCTGTCGTTGATATTTTCTTCTTTGAGGAGTTTCTGTGGGTCGATTGATTTACTTTTCTCAGGGAGGAAAGAGAGTGTTGCGATTGTTAAGTACCCAGCAAATCCAACAGATACTAAGGGGATATTCAGTCCAGGTATCGTAGCGTATGGTCCGTTCAAGACATCTAGACAGTTAGAAGTTGCACCACAAAACCTTTCAACTAACTGATTATTTTGTAAGAGTTTCGAAACAGATAAATATCCTGTTTCCAAAGCACCAGCAGAAGCAAAGCCAGCAAGCAACATCTTTGGTCTCATTCTCATGCTTATTCGTTGTTGATTATCAAGTTTGTAACAGTTGATGCTTGAAATCAGATCTTCACATCAAAGAACGTCATCAAAGAGAGAAACCTGTATAATCGGAAAGAAGAGGTTTCAATGATCTTTGCGTTATTTTTTGTATCACTCATTTAGATCGATAAGTTGAAAGTGGTGTAAATTGAAAGCAGTGTTAAGCGCGTTGAATGTTTCTCTTTTAGGTTGATACTTTAATTCACTTTGCTCAGATAATTATTATTTTTTTTCTTTTGCTGAAATGGATCTAAAGACCCATTGTGTATCAATTTCTGTTCCTCAGTATCAGTTACTGAAACGTGTTTCATATGAAATCTTTGATTTGATTTTCGAATATTATGGTGAAACCATAATTAACATGATGAAATTTAGATGTATATCGCGTTATTGTAGAGATTATATTGATGATTATTCTTTAGCATGGAGTCGTTTTAAGGTGATTGAGCTTAATTGTCCTAAACTATGGAAGAATTGCATTTACTTCAATCAAACATCAGACCCTGTGAAAATCCAATGGATGAATCGTGTTTGTGACTATGGAGAAAGGTTGTCAATGCCAATTGATTACAAATATAGCAATGCTGAAAATTCTGCTCGTCACACTGGATACCTGAAAGTAATCATGTATTCATCTGGTGATGCAGATCTTGATCAAAATAATTTGAAAGGGAAAAGCCGTTTGATCAAAGATGCATACCTCCATAATTTGCGTTACTTTAATTATCGTTGGAATTCTATCCTGTGCCTTGAAAAGGTTATATTTAATAGTATCTTCTTTTCTTCACGCATTATTTTTTTATTTCTCTTCCTCCTTAGATCGTTGCATTTTTTCCTATCGCGTACAAAATAGGTTCATAGTTTCATTTTAATTGGTTCCATTTCTAACGTTAAACATCAAAAGTACTTTTGCTTTTGCCATTTTTTGCCTGTAATCTTAAGTCAAACCACACTGAGTTATTTTGACCCAAAATATCTTCGTTGAGCCTTCAATCTTGTTTGAAGTTGATTTTAGTCTCGCACATCCCACACTTCGAACACTCGAATTTTATTACTTTCCTCGCATGACCTGTTAAATCCGAATTATAGCTCACGTCACCTGTCTATGACGAAGTAAGAGGTGATGATGAATGAAGATTGAACTGAAAGTTGTCACATACAGCATCCAACAACCTTTCATACCTCATCGTATCATCTCATCATATCCAACACTCTAGAATTAATATTGATCCGTCATCCAATATAAGACTTCTATAGAAGGAGACCATCCATAAACAATTAACCCATCGAACCCGTGAGATCTTGCAAGACTTTTAAGGTTTGATTGCTCTTTCTTTTTGTCTGGTGTTGGTTGCTTACTCACTGATCTTTTTCTAGGAGAAGAATGACTAAGTTTAGTGTGTTGTTAGTTGTCATTTCAATTTTATATTATGTGCAATATACAAGTGCTTATCGTATGTTTCAACCATTGAACAGACTATCTGGTGGCAGGTAAAACAAAATAGCAATATCCTAAACTTTCATGCACATTTCTAACATCATTTCTCCATATAGTTCATCATACAAAAGCTATATTTCGAAAGTATTAAAAATGGCAGAAACAACTGATACTTATACACCAATGAGACCACGTATTACGACAGCATGGAAAGATATTCGTAAACACTTATCTCACAACTTTAAATTATCATCGGATACATTGAAAAAGTATGATAATATCCCGAAAGAAGATTTAATTAAAGCATATGAAATGATGTTATTATCAAGAAACTTCGAAAATGCCTGTAATCAAGCCTATATGCAAGGTCACATTCGTGGTTTTATGCATTTAGACAACGGACAAGAGACAATCCCAGCATTAGTATCAGATTCAATCCGTAAAAGTGATTTAAAACATAGTTATTATCGTGAACATACTCATGCATTAGCTAGTGGTGTATCAGCTGATAAAATTATGGCAGAATTATTTGCTAAAGTTGACGGTACATGTAAAGGTGCAGGTGGTTCGATGCATATTTATGATAAAGAACAAAATTTTCAAGGTGGTTGGGCTTTAGTAGGTGAACAATTACCATATGCTGTCGGCGCAGCACGATCCATCCTATTAGATCGTCATTTATATCCTGAAAAATTCGCTAATGATGATCGTGTAACGATTGTCTTTGTCGGTGAAGGTGGTGCGCAGAACGGTCGAATGGCAGAATGTTTAAATGCTGCAGCAAAGGAGAAACTACCAATAGTTTTCTTAGTCATTGATAATGGACGTGCTATTAATACTTTCACACCTGATGTAGCTAAAAACTCAGATGTTTATTTACAAGGATTACATTATGAAGTCCCAGGTATTAAGATTGATGGACAAAATTTAGTTGAAACCTTACAAACAGGACGTGCTGTTATTGATTATGTACGTCAGAATGGTCCAGCCATCTTACAGATTCATACATACCGGTTTAACGGTCATTCACCTGCTGATCCTGAACATGAAAGAGGACGTAAAGATGAGAAGAAATGGGCACGTAATGAAGCAGATCCAATTAAAATCTTTGAAAATTATGTAATTGAGAAAAAGATATTTAAAGAAGAAGAATTAGATCATTATCGTAAATTATCACAACAACGTGTAAAACAATCCGTTGAATTTGCTACAAAGTCATTACCACCACCAAAGACATTAGCAAAAGAATTAGAATATCCTGATTTACCATCAACAGACTATAATCAACGCCCGGTACCAGAGGAATTTAAAGCTATTACTGCAAAGACTGTTTCCTCTAAATCATTAGCGGAATGTGAGAAATACATTGAACAATTAAGAGGATTGGCGAAAGCAGGTTCAATTACTATTGGTGATGCAATTAATTTAGCGATTTTAGAAGAAATGGTCCGTGATCCAACAACTACCATCCATGCAGAAGATTTACAAGCTGGTTCATCTTATAACATTCCTAAATTAACACAACAAACATTTGGTACATTACGTGCAGCTGATGAAATCATTGATGAAGGACATTTCATTGGTAAAGCATTAGGTGAAGGTATGAATGGATATCGTCCAATAGTTGAATTAATGAATTCAAATTTTGGTATTTATGGTATGGCAGAATTAAGTTCAGCTGGTAATACCTATGCTACGACTGGCGGACAATTCTTAATGCCAATGACTATTATTGGTGCTGGTGGTACTGCACCTAGCCAAGCCTTAGGTGCAGAACATTCGCAGCCATTCCATGCTTATGTGATGGGTATTCCTGGATTAAAGATTAACACTGCTGCTTCACCTGATGCTGCTTATGGTTTAGCTAAATCAGCTATCCGTGATAATGGTCCATGTATTTTATTCTTACCAGTGAAAATGATGAAAGAGATTAAAGGTACAGTTGAATTAGGTAAATGTGCACCATTAAATAAAGCTGCTGTTCTTCATACAGCATCTGAAACTTCTGTTAAGAAGGGTAAAGCTGTTACGGTATTAACCTATTTACATGGTGTGAAAGAATCACAATTAGCATTAAAAGCATTACAAGAACAAGATCCTGAATTAGATATTGATTTAATTGAATTAAGAACTTTAAAACCATTTGATATGGCAACTGTTCGTGCCTCATTGGCTCGTACTCATAAGGCTGCTATCTTAGATGAAAGTACTCTGTCAGGTGGTGTTGGTGCGACAATTTCTGCTTTAATTCACGAGAATTGTTACTATGAGCTAGATGCTCCAGTTAGACGCTTGTGTATGGATGATGCACCAGTGCCTTATGCAGCGAGTATGGAACAATTAGTGGTGAAGAGATCCAGCGATCTCGTCCAAGCTGTGATTGAGCTTGTGAATAATAAATTTTAAGAATGAGAAGTAGGGCGTACACTCTCTCCTATATAGACTCACCTCACTCAAGCCTCATTTTTGGTGATTATTGGTTATGAGAATCTTTCCTCATACTATTTCTTCTAACCTCTATTAGATTATGAATAATATTACAAATACTTTTCTTCTTCTCTACACCTCAGTTTTCTAAACATTCCGCTATAGTAATTCGCATTTTTGAGTTCAAGATAGTCATACAAATAATAATAACAAATAATAATACAATTGTAGCCTATAATAATAATATTAGTATCAATAGTAAGCAGCAAAAGAATACTAGTGCAGATTTTCAATAAGATTCATTCCATGTGCTAATAATAATGGAAAAGATCAACCTTTTAAAGAATAAAATAAGAGATAGAAAAAGAGACAGATTAGGACGAATTAATTGTTTATGTTACATCAAACGAAAAGAAAAGAAAAATAAAGAAAAGAAAAGAAGAGAGAATAAAATGAGATATCCATCACTAGTCTATGTAAGAATAGACTGGCAGACTGTCTACCACCCAACTCCAGAAGACTTGACATAATCATTCATTAGATAATTACGAATACCTAAATGACCTCCAAGCATTAAGAAAGCATAAAACTGCTGTAATGTCTTCACTGTCTTCATGTGATTACGAAGCACTTCAATGCCTTTCTCTTCATGTTTTGCTCGTTGTTCTAACGCTTCAGGTGTTAGCTCAGCAATCCCTCCACTTGATACAGAATGCATATGAAGCTTAGCTTCAATCGGACTAGTCGTTAGAAAAGCTGCAGCAACATTTCCTCGACCTGCGCTGGCACCACTTGCTCCATTGACAAATTTATCATGCAGCATAGAAGGTTGTAGACCTAGCGACCAAATAAACGATGTCTCAACTCGTTTTAAATGGAAATCACTTATAAACACTTCAATATTTACAATCTGACGTGTATTTTTACTTAAGGTAGTTGTTGGAATTTGTCTTGGATGATAACTACCAATCCCTTCTAATACTAATCGCAGTGAAAGACCATTCGTTACTGTATCCCAAGAGAAGATATCAGCGAAGATTCTATTCGAAGGAATCTCTAATTCTTTGAGATGATTAATCATATGTTGGTTTTCAAAGATAATTCGATGATCATTAGGTTGGTATGCATTGGGAGTATTGAAGGAACCTGCTGAGAGAAGAACGAAGAGAGTTCTCTCTTGTTCTTTCTTGGTTAATGTTTGTTTGTAATACTGTGCTGCCTCCACGACACGTCGCCTTGTCCATTCAGGATAACCTGGCGTAAGTGCTTCACCTGTAGCTCCTCCTCCACCTCCTGGAATAACAATGAGTCGATCAACATATTTCATTTGTTCTGTATTGATATTGGGTAAATCTAGTTCAGCTTTCCCTCCTCTCAGGGAAGAGGAAGAAGGAACCAAGCCACTGCTTGTCAAAGAAAGATCTGAGGGAGAAGGGGAAGATGTACTGGAAGAGAAAGAGATTGGATGATAGAATAAATCCGATATAAAGATAATAACTGTTAATAATATTACCATATAAATCACTGGAGTATATGCACAAATTCTTTCATTCATACTTACACCACGATGATGATGGTGATGGTGAGGAGGATCTTCATTCTTATCTTTATGATGAAATACTTGCATTGTCTCTCTTACAAATGAATGAGTAATCAGTTATTATTCTTCCTACTCAAAACGCAACAACTGTGCACTCTCTCCTTACAGTAGACCAAGCCACACTCTCTATAAGAAAGGAATCGGGACCGAGAAATCGCATGAGTTTAATTGGTGTTGTTTTGAATTGATTGGGTGAATATATAATAATAACGTCACTTCACAAAAAAATGGATTTAGATGGAGAAAATTTTGATATGTTAGAGGATGTTGACATGGATGTTGTTGATGATTCTCAGTTAGATGCGAGTAATATGATGTTGGATTTAAATGAAACCAATAATAATAACGACGAAGAAGAGGACGAAGAAGAAAGAATTCGAAAATTAAATAATCCCACACCAAATAACAACAGTAACGAAAATGATGATGAAGATAATGATGAAGATGATGACGAAGATGATGAAGAAGGTGCTTACGCTGAACGATCAACAGTTGTCAGTGGATTAGACGCTAATGAAGAAGTGCCCGATTATCAATCTATTGCATCCTCTCAACAACCAAGAAAGGTGAAAAGAGAACGAACGAATGCTAAAGCTGTTGAATGTTTAGATATGGATGGTAATTTAATTGAAGTCTTTCGTTCTGGTCTCGCTGCATCGACGAAGTTAAACATCCCTCAAGGTGATATCTCTCTCTGTTGTCGTGGATTAAAACGATCTGTTGCTGGTTATCGTTTTCGATTTCAAGGTGATTTAGAAGATCGTACAGAGTTTAAGTTAAGACGTGGTTATGGGTATGTCTTAGAACCTGTCACAGGCGATGGGAAGGAACTAGTACAATCCAATACCATGAATAGTACGACCACTGCCACTCGTACTACACGAGCGAGTCGAGGTGAATATTCGATCTTAAATGCTCAACAAAATGCTGAAAGAGTTAATAATTCATCGAAGGAGAATTTTAAAGCAATTGCTGAGATCAAGGTAAGTTAACCTCTCAATACTCTTATCTCTAAGCTCTGAACCTCCTCTTCTAGACGAGATCATGGACACAGAATATGGTAGATGTTGGACCATTTCTTATTAAGAAATGGATACCTAATCAACCAACTCCTACTGCTGCTTTACAAGAGATCAAACCAAAGTTAGGCGATCAAAAGAAAACAAAGACAAGAACAACAAGAAAGTCCGCAGGTGGTGGTGGAGGATATATTCGAACACGTGGTAATATGAACAATATGAATAATGATAACTACGATGAATAAAAAGAAGAATCAAAGATAAGGTTATAATGGTTTTTTTTTGTTTATGATATATAGTAGCTTTTGATTCTTTTCTTTTTCTTTGTTTCTAACTTGTAAATAGTTTCTTTTCTCAGTATCTATCAGAGGTCTTTTGTCATTATTTATGTATATTTGCATTAACAGAGGGGATTGAAAGAGCGGGAGAAAGAGGAAGAGAGAGGAAAATAAAGAGAGGAGAGGGTGGTAGATGATAAGAGGGATAAGATGCGATCCGTTACTAACTGTTGATATTCGAGGGGAATATTGGAGAGGGGGAAGAGCAAGCAGGTAGAAATACCGAAACACGTAAATAATGCAATGCATCAACGAAATATCTAAACATCGTAACAAGAGAGACATCTCTTGCATGAAATATAAAAGAACAAACAAGATCAGGGGAAAGAAAAGAAAAGAAGAAAACAAAAAACAGCAAACAAAAGCGATAGATACGAATGAGTTATCAAATTAGAAGCACTGGAAAGACTCTCGTACTTAGCTCTTGACATGATGACAGAACAGCAGTCTGATGAAGAAGCAGAAACAGTCCGAAAACAAGAACCACGAAGAGAAATAGGAATAGAGGAAGGACAGCCGAGCCAATTGCACTAAACTACAGCACGTAATGTCTTCCTAACCAAAACCTTCAGAACCTATAAAATCCCTGGAACCTAAAAGTTCACAGCAAAAACAGCTGAAAACTATCTGAAAAGAAAAACAATAGACAATGAACCTATCAATGATGAAAACAACCAAAAATCATGATAATAACACCACCACCACCACCACTACCGTCACAACAATACTAAAGATGCAAGAGTTAAACAATGTTGCTTTCTTTTTATCTTCTCGAACCTATTAAATAATCTAACTTCCCAACAATGTCACCATCTAACATCTCGTTGAGCTTCGCAGCACGATGTTTACTATTGTTTAAGTGATTTGCACTACTGGAATTATTCACTTGTTGGTTAGGATAAGTTTGATCTCTTTCTTGTAAGATCTGTTGTGAGTTCTTTCCTATGCTCAGAGCACGATCAACAATTGATAGTTGTGGCTGCTGGGATGATGATTGATTCGTCTTCTTCTTGTTATTGCTGTTTGCATTGGAAGGAGTGGATGATTGTTGTTGTGGGAAATAAGTTGGAGGTGATGAGGAATTGAATGCATTATTGGATCTTTCTTCTCTCTTGCTACTCATTGGGGTTGCGGTAGAGGTCGAGGGTAAGTTATGATAGTGTGCGTTGTAGTACTGTTTATCTGGTAATTTACTTGTGTCTTGATAGTTATTCAATGGGGCAGACTTGAGATAAGGTGCAGCGTACACAGCTTCCATCACTACTTTGTTCTGGGCGACAGTTTGTAATTTCGCGGGGTGATTGGACTTATTGTTCGAGTCTTCTTTCTTGGCAATGGCAGGTGCACTCACAGGTCGGGCTTGCTTCTGATAATCACCTGTTGATGATAAACCAGACACCATTGTATCATTCAGGTTACTCGAGTTTCCTCCGCCTGTATTACCAAAGGAAATCGTCACTTTCTCTGGTATAACAGCGGATGCTGGTCGAGTGTCTTTCTTCTTCTCTTGCTGTTGTTGTTGAGGTTTATTATAGGTATTATGGTTTGTTGGGATTTCTGAAGGTACACTAAAGTGATTGTTTGTGTTTCTATAATAGTTTAGCACAGCTTCCTCCGTATTATTGGTTTGCTTCACTGGAGGGGGATGAACATTCTTCTCAAATAGTTGTTGATGATAATGATTCTCTACTGCAGTCTTACCAGGTGATGTTTCTAATTGAGGTAACCGAGCACTGAGATTATTGTTTCCGTTATCAATAATTTCAGCTTCTTCCACACTATGATGATAAAAATAAGAGAAGAAAACAGAAAATCACAAAGAATGGCTTACCCCTGACGATATTTATCTCGCAGATTCCGGAAATGAGGATCTAAAGGATGTTCCCATTGTGATTGATTGGTTAAATGATTATAGAAATAAGTTTTCCCTGATTGATCCTTTTGTGCTGACCAATTCACAGGTAGAGGAGCTCGCAACGCATCAGCAGCAATCCATATCATATTTTGTTCTGATAATATACATATTCCTAAATATTCACACATATTAATTAATTCATCCGTCACTTCAATCTCATTAATAATAATTCTCTTTTGTTGACTATGATTCTTTTGTTCTCTTAAATAATTTGCTTCATGTACTGCTTTATCTTGATATGTTAATACAACTTCAGCATGTTTCCATGCACGACTTGTTTGAATCATTTTAATAAATCTGTCAACTGAACAATATTCATTACCATAAATATCAAACCGATCAACAAGCCGTGTAATTTCTGATGAAGTAATAACTAAACCAATCTTCTTTAATGATGATATAAAAGCATTTTTACTAATAAAACCTTGTTGTTGTTGATGATAAGAGATTCTTTTATTATTATTATTATTCATCATACCACCTAATGTATTCGGTAAAGGTGGCATTGAAGATGGTGATAATAATGATTTCGAATTTCTTGAATCATTAATGGATTCTTCTTCACCATAAAATACATCAATCATCCATGATTGATATTCACGACCTTGTTTTTCAAATAATGCTGCTAATTGATCTTGTACATTACCTTCTAATAGACCATGATCAGAATCTAAAACAAAGACAACAAATTCACCGTAAGTCACATAAGATCCACTATCAATACCCATTTGTTTAATTGCAATCGTTGCAACACGTTCAGAAGTTTCAATCGATAAATCAGATGTTGCAGTAATAAAATCAGATGATGTGAAGTATCCTTTCTGATCACGATCGAAATGTTGATAAATTTCTCGTAATCCACGACCACGACGATAGCGTGTTAAGATTATATCACGTAATGTTGCAAGAATTTGATTGGCTAAGAGGATCAAATGATCAATTGGGTCAGAGTTCAATAAATCATATTCTTCAAGCATGGAAGGATGAGGCTGTGTTCCATTCAGTAAAGTATCATTCATTGTTGGAACTATTTCAACAATGAAGAGATTAGTTAAAGACATACATGAACATAACAGAAACTTACTTGGACTGGGCTCAGATTGATAGTTATGTCCTCTGTTGTAACCGTTCGTATTACTGTTATTGTTAATTGAATTATCAGCGAAGAATTGATTATACTTCACCTCTAACGGTGGATGACCCGAATAGTTTGCATGAGCAGTATTGTTACTCAAATACATCTCTTCGCCATGAATCACATCATCTGGTAGGTCTATCACACCATCATCATCAAGATGATTTTTAATATTATTGCCTCGTTGATTCTGACGATTCGCTCCATTACCACTACCTCCACCACTGCTACTACCTCCTCCACCTCCAGAAGAAATTTGTTGATTCGAGGAAATCCGACCAACAGCTGTGGAAGGGCGATTTTTCTCTCCTTTCTTCTTTTCTTCAAAAGCATAAGATTGTGCTGGAAGACCAAAGCTATTGTTATTGCTCTGAACGTTACCGGGTTGTACTGAAGGAAGCTGCACCTTTGGAACATCAGAATGTGAATGGTTATTTGAGACTGCCAAAGAAGAAAGCATATTGCTACTGTAGGGCCTCGAGATAGAAGCGGTGTGAGGTCGCTTCAAGAGGTTACCACTCGTCATACTCTTCTGCTCAACAGAATTACCGTCTATCGAGACAGCGGAAAGCGTTTCCCCATTATCGTCAAATCCGATCGCAGTTCCGACAATAATTCCTCCATTTTGTGAGGGATTGGAGGCATGGAATGTTGGCGAATCCTCGTTAAAGCAGTAGGATAATAAACTCTCAAAGTCGATTCTTCCCATTGCATTCGTATCCAATAATTCAACCAGAAAATCTTGATCTTGATCAGACAACTCAATATGTAACCTTGCTAATACACGTAGGAATTGTGTCGCGGTAACAGTACCTGTACCTTGCGTATCCCAACGAGTGAACATCCGATAAACTTCATCAAAGTTTTTGTTTAGAGTCTTGATTGCTTCGTAAAGCATACGTTTAACCTCATGAAGGACTGCAGTATACGATGAAAGATCATGGTTGTGATTATTTCGAGCGTTTTGATTGCCTTTATCGTGGGAGTCATTGCTCGTACTACCATCATTACCACTCTTTTTGCCTAGTCTTCCATCACGAATAAAAGATATATAATCAACTTTTTCACTTGACGGTTGGCAATATTGTTGCGTAATATCTTGTAATTCTTTATAGGAAAAAGGTAAACCGATTTGTTTTAATACAAATAGCATTTGTTTCTTGGTTATTAATCCTTTCTTATCAACATCCATACCGCGGAAATAATCTTCCAAATACAATCCCTTCTTTGTTAAGATTCGCAGCATATGAAATATTGCATTTAAGAGTTTTGAAAGAGTCTATAATACAGAATTGGTTAGAGACAAGCACAGTGTGATAAGGATATTTAGCTTTACCTCTTTGCCTCGCTCTTGCAACCTATGCGAACGTGGCTGTAACTCTAAAACTCTTCTGTTTTTCTGTTTTAAAGATGTGTAGTAGCTGGGGACGGAACCACCTCCGTCAAGTAGGCCTCGGTCATCGAGCTCCTATTAAAAGATTTTAATAAAAACCGCCGATTGATAGATCTCTAGTTTCCTACCTCAACAGTGAGTCCCAACGACTCTAACCTATTATTAAGTCTAATTATTCGCGGAAGTTGGTCTAAGAGGCGTCTTTCTGACGCGGACGACTGTTGTTTGCTTCCACTAGTTTCACTTCGATTGTCTGATGTTACCCCTCGGTCCTTCAATTGCCTTTCCAGCTGATACAAGGCTGATCTGCCTTCTTCTAATGTTTCTTCTGTAATGTCATGACTCATTTTACTTTCGGTTTGTTTTCTTTACTTCAAGATCTTCGAGTTTTGATCCATGATATTAACAGCAACTACCGCTAATCAAGATAGGCAGTTTCTTTTCAACCGCTTGTTCTCAAGGATAGAAACAAGTCGCTCCTTCGACTTCACAAAAGCGGCAAGGTAACTAAACTCTGAGATTTCCTTGACAAAACCGAAGGAGATGGATTGAGACTTCTCTAACAACAAATTTTTCGTTACTCGCAACCGCCGCAGATATTGAGATTTAGAAAAATCGATTATTTTTAGTAATGGAAAAATCGATTTTTCAGTCTGACCAACCTTTACTTCTTTTGATGTTCGCGAGCTTTTTAGAGAAGATTTGCATAGGACAGTTCACATGAGTGAGTTTGGGAGAGTATTGAAGGGTTTAGGGATGGTTGTGGACCATATGGTCAAGAGGAATGGACCAGAAATGCAGAAAAGAGTGGAAAGAATCACCTATCATTTGGCGGAACTACTGAAAGCCGCTCAAGAAGTGAGTCGATCACAACAGGAACAGCAAAGTCAACCCACTGATCAAAAGTACGAAAGCACAGCTAATGCAAAGCCTAAAGTTGAAAAGCCCATCGATCTGATTGGATTCGACAGTCTCACAGAGAATGATATAAAAGTTGATGTTACTTCAATCTCAGGCAGCTCGGAGATGAATAAACCAATGCGAGAGCGCCCTGTCCCATCAACACAATTTGGTCGTTTATTTGGCTTTGGGAGTTTGGCTGTGCGTCTTGCGGTTGGTGAAGCTGTCGGCAGAGCGTCTCAAGTGCTGTCAGGTCAACAGCCACAACGATCATCTCTATCAGACGAAAATGCGGAGCGACTCGCTGAATCGTTATGTAGAATGAGAGGTGCAGCCTTAAAACTTGGCCAAATGCTTAGTATTCAAGATGAAGCCAGTTTACCACCTTCTTTAGCAAAAGCATTAGAACGAGTAAAACATGCTGCAGATTATATGCCAAAGCGACAATTAGAAAATCAATTAGTCTCTCACCTTGGAACTGAATGGAGAAGTAAATTTTTAGAGTTCGATGATATCCCTATTGCTGCAGCATCAATAGGGCAAGTACATAAAGCCAAACTGTTAGATGGAACACCTGTAGCAGTGAAAATACAATATCCAGGTGTTGCAGAAAGCATCGAAAGTGATTTACAAAATTTACAAACACTAGTTAATGTTACCAATTTATTACCACCTGGTTTATTTCTTGATAATATTATTAAAGTTGCTTCAACTGAATTAACTTTAGAATGTAAGTTATCACCTCCCAATACTCTCACTGATTCTTCAATAACCCTGTAATTTGATAGGTGATTATACTCTTGAAGCAGAAAGTCAGATGAGATATCGTGAATTAATATTAAATGATCCTATATTACGAAAACATACCAATGTTCCTGAGATCTTTCCAGAACTAACAACAAAGCGAATATTAACCTCTCGTTTAATTCCTGGTGTACCAATTGATAAAGCAGTACATTTACCACAAAAAGTTCGTAATGCAATCGCTAGAACTTTCTTAGTCATGACAATCAGAGAACTATTCGAATGGCGATTTATTCAATCCGATCCAAACTTTGCGAATTTTTTATATGATCATGATAAACGAACAATACATTTAATTGATTTTGGTGCAGCACGTGAATATTCAAAGTCATTTGTTGATGGATATATGAAATTAGTTTGGGCAGCAGCAAATAAAGATCGTGAAACCATTATTAATATATCAAAAGAATTAGGATTTCTAACCGGTGATGAAACAAAGGAATTTATTGATGCACATGTTGAAGCAGGATTGATTGTTGGTGAACCTTTCTTAAAATCTGAGCCATTTGATTTTGGTAATTCTAAATTAACAACAAGAATTGGACAATATGGTGGAACATTTATGAAATATCGTTTAACACCACCACCTACCGAAGTCTATTCATTACATCGTAAATTAGCTGGTGCTTTTCTTTTGTCAATTAAATTAAAGGCAAATATACCATGTAGAGATATATTAGAATCAACTTTTCAACAATATAAATTTGATAATAACTAATTGAAACAAATAATAAACTTTCTTCAAAATTAAGTCAGGTGTCGATAACCGTTTGCATAATTTGACATCGTACATCAGAGTAACCTCAACACCAATTTCCCCAATCATTGTTCAATATTCTTTTCCTTCACAGAAAAAAAATTAAAAAATTATGTTGAAGCTTTTAATTGTTGCTGCAGTACTTGCGATTGTTAGTCGTGGAGTATTGAGTGAGCGCTCTTCTCGGATTAAGCACATTGTTGTGTTAATGATGGAGAATCGTTCCTTTGATCATCTTCTTGGATGGTTGAAACAAGATAAAAATCCTTCCATCGACGGATTAACAGGAACTGAAACTCAGCCACGAGATATTAACGATGCCAGCAAGGGATCATTACCTGTCACTCGAAATGGTTATGATGTATCTCCCAGCGATCCAAAGCACCTCTTCGATGATATCGCCACACAGATTAACCATAACCAAATGAATGGATTTGTTCATAACAGTGTAGCAACTGGTATTAGTGAAGATAACCCAGTGAGCATGTTTGATTCGACGACTGCTCCAGTGATTAACACTCTCGCCACTGAATTCGCCGTCTTTGATCGTTGGTTTTGCAGTATACCAACCTCCACTGACCCAAATCGAGTAAGTTTTCTCCTTTAATCGTTTTATTTTATGGCTCATTTTATGTTTTCTGTTGATAGGCTTTCGCATTGTCTGGAACTTCTACGGGTGTTATTACCAACTATAATGGTACTTTATGGACTCAACAATCATATTTTGATTATTTAAATCAGCATAATCGTACTTTTGCTGGTTATTTCCAAACAGATTTATGGGTGTTTGGCTATTTTGATGATATGAGAAAGCCTGAAATTGCTCCAAAGATTAAAGAATTAGAGGCTAATCTCTTCGTTGATATTGCTAAGGGAGATCTTCCCGAATTCACTTGGTTGCAACCTCGTAGTGCAACTGTTAGTGATGATATTTTACCAACTTGGCAACATCCTGACGCATCCGTTGCTGAGGGAGAGCGCTTAATTAAACAGATTTATGACGCTTTAAGAGTTTCTCCTATCTGGAATGAAACCTTATTCTTAATAACTTATGATGAACATGGTGGATTCATGGATGTAAGGTCTCAATTTATCATCCCTCTTTCTCTATAACCGCTTTTCTTCCTCACTATAGCATGTTGTTCCTCCTGATGTCGGTGTGCCTGCTCCCGACGATGCTGTCGCATCTAATGGTTTTAATTTCCAACAATTAGGTGTCAGAATTCCTACCTTAGCTATTTCACCTTGGATTCCAAAGGGAACTATTGTTCATGATGCTTTCCCTGGAGAACAACCTACCAGCACCTCCGCTTTTGAGTCCACCTCTATCATGGCGACCGCTAACATCCTTTTAGGTCTTGCGGATGAAAATGCCGCTCCTTTAGGCAAGCGTATGGCCTGGGCTAATACTTTTGCCAGTCTTACTGAGAATAACGGATTGACTGAGCCTCGCACTGATTGTCCTTTGACAATGCCTGATCCTCCTAAAAGAGATGAGAACCTTTTCTCTCACAAGTTGCAATCCGTGAAGCCATTGAATGATCATATGGAAAATCAATTATTGATGTTATGTGCTAGTCTTTACCCTGAAGAACATGCTAAAGGCGAATGCCTGGGTCGTTCGCCTCATGTGATGCAAAATCAAGGATTGGCCAGTGCTTGGATTGTGAAAGAAACGAAGAAAATGTGTGAGAAGTATTCTTTCACCTGTTAAGCGATGACCAATCATAACCATGATTATCCTTCCTTTTCCCTCATAGAACAATCATATCATCAATCATTTATTTTCTTGTTGAATGTTTTTTAATTTCTCCTTCCTTCCATTGTAGTGTATTAGCAAAGAGATCCCTACATTATTAGAATTCGATAAATGCGTTTAAAATAAATTAAATTGCAATCGAATAATATCTAAATTCTTATTATCAAAGCTTATTCATCCTTCACCCAGAGAAGGAAAGAAAGAGAAGACAATAGATTGAATACATTGATCAACACGTGATAGATAGATAAGAGCACAAGAGAAGACTATCAAGACCATTAATTAGCAGATGAAATCTCTTTCTCTTTTGCTTTGAATAATTGCTCGATTTTATTGACACGATCTTGAGTGGAATTATCAATCTAAACAGAAAATATAACGATATATTATGAGGAAAATATGAAGAAAGATGAAGAGATACATTATTTACCTCCTTCGTGAGTCTCTTGATATCATCATCAGATACTTTATTCTTTAATTTCTTAAATTCATCTATAGCATTCTTACGGAAGTTACGAACATCTAATTTCACCTACAATGTTTGTTTTTAGAGGGAATTAAGAAAAAGATTTCTTTCTTACCTTTTCCGCAACCTTAGCTGCATTCTTTAACATTAAGTCTCGAGATTCTTTACTAGGTTTAGGAATAACTGCTGTTACGTTGGTTCCTTCTACTTGAGGATTAAGTCCCATTCCACAGTTCTTTAATGCATCCACAACAGATTTACTGATAGAAGGATCGAATAAAGCAATGCGAAGCTTTGTTGGGGTAGGAAGGGAGACTTGACCAGCTTTGCCAATACTACCATAAGTCTCTACAGGTAATTCGGAAAACATATCAGCATTGATTCGTCCAACTTTAATTTTATCTAATTCAGAAGTAAACCACTTCACTGTATTATCCATAGACTTGGAATAAGTTGACAAGTCAGGCAATGCTACTTCTTCTTCTTCATCTTGGTTTTTATTTTTCCCTTTATCTTTATCTTTCCCTGAAGCTTTCTTTTGACAGATTGTTGACGGATGATAAAATCTTCTTGGTTGAAGGGAAAGAGGTTCGAAGAAGTTAAGATTTCGAAGAGGAGTTCGAATCACTCTCCCAGCAACAAATTGTTGCACTATTGATGAAAGTGGCTTGAATTGGGATCTTAATCTAAACGCTTGCATCCTGGAAAGAGTAAACTTCGGCAAGCCAAGCAAACAACAATACTCCTTTGAATGAAAACGATCGAACAACAGTATAAAAACGGTTCGTATTTGCAGTTTCAAAAATAAAAACAAAATCGAACAAATGGAAGAGAATGAAGCAAACTTGCAACAATATCTTCAAGGCCACTTTGGTTACTATGGACAAGATGTAGCTGATGTCATGGAAGATGAAGAAGTGTCAGAAAATGGCGATCAGTTCGGGAGTTTTGAGCGCTTAGAGCAATTAGAGGCAGAGAAAACAATGGCAATGCTTATGAACAATGATTTCCGTCTTTTTGAAACGAGATATAACTATAATAAGGAGATAAGGAGGTCTCACGAGGATAAAGATCACAACAAACGGAATCCAATGTACTATTCGGAGGGTTACGAAGCCAACGTAGATCAAGCTGATGATCTCGAATTATCCCGTTGGCAAACATTTTTTCATCATATTCAAGTTGTGGGAGAAGGTTTCGAGGAGCCTGCGGGATTACTTTCGACCAAGAATGTTGAACCTCCGCGAAGTCGATCCTCTGATCTAACTGAGGGAGACATCCTCGCCGAGAACTATCTACAACGCACAAAGACAGTTTCTCGGCTTGAAAAAGTTAAGGACATAGTGACAAATATTTGGCCCGATGTCATAGATGAGCTAAAGCCTCTAGTCAAGGAAACGCTTGTAGAGGCAGAAAGAAGCAATGTTCCTAAAGATTTAACAAACTTCTTAGAGTTTGTAAGTCGGAAAATGGATGTTGAGGAAGACGTAAAAGATGATTTTTGGGATTAGGAGAAGTTAGGTTGAAAGAATTCTTTGTAAATATAATTCAACTTTGTTTGTTTGTGAGTGAGAGAACGGCTAACTCATGATAGAGTCAGATCTTGGTGCTGCAGCTAAAAATTAAACCAACTAATAGAGTGCGTTGTGGAGAGTCTAGAAGGAAGTTCAACAGAAAGTTATTCAGGTATCTTCTCCATGTTTTTGGGAGGTGGTGGATGACGTAAACTGAAGAGTGACGATATTGCTCATAGTCAAGCGTTTCTGGAGGCTTCCAACAATTAAAAAACCTTAATTGATTCAATTTTCAAAAATAAACCACGATGGAATCTTCCTCCTTATATCCTTCCCTTCTCATCATAAAATCTCGAAATCCCTCAAACAAGTCTTTTTAGCGAAAATAATATTAATCCCACTGCTCGTCCATATAATTAAAATTCTTCCCACAGATTTTCTCTCTGGTTTTTATTCCTAGTGAAAAGATCCCAGTCTATTGAATCGCGAGGATCAGAAGGCCAGTCAACGCTACCAAATCCATTTCCTTAGACAAGACAACAACAAACTCATTCCTCAGAGTCTCAAAGAATTCATCATCTCAGTTCCCCGCGCCGTTCATCCTACAGAGTATTCGACTTTCCTCTTGTTTGAGCTGAAGAAGAATTTTTTTTGTAGATCAGAAAATTTGAAATTATTAAAAGATTTTTAATCTCAGAAGACTTTACCTGATTTACACTCGGAAAAAATCGATCTTCGTAGTTTAGTCAGTCAAGTTAGCGCAGAAATTATTCCCATTACCCCTTTGAGCGAAGCCTGCGAACAACTGAATTAATTGTCCGTTGAACTCACTTAATAACATCCCTCCCTCACTACCATCTCCTTTACTTTCTCAAAGTATTATTTAAAATTTTTAGGAAATAATCGAAGCCTTATCGACGATTACCTAAAAATTTTCTTTCTTTGAGAATTTTCCCTTTCGATCGTTTGTATCATTTGTTTCAATCTCCTATGAACAAGAGACCACCTTGAAGAAGGATATTGAAACATTCCTCTCTCAAAGCCAACAAAGCAGATAAGCATCCACATACAAACAAAGTTATAAATCAATTTTCTATAACCCTCAAATCAAATCAAATTAATACTAAATCTTTCTCGCGGAAGACAGACAGAGATTAATACTTTGAATAGTGATTTTCTCTTTTTCTCTCTTTCGTTTCTTCTAATTACCTTATAAATTATTATTATTCTTCTTATTCTTTTTCTATTTTGTTATTACAGTTAGAAACTTATCATTTTTAATCTGATTTTTCTTATTATTCTATCTTATTAGATTGTGTTTTCATTCTTATTAAACGAATACAGAGAAAAAGAAGATGTCCCTCGCGAGTAATAGTTTAGTGAATAAACCAAGTTTAATCGAATATGAACAATTAAGATTTTTAATTATGGATGCACCACGTGAATCAAATTTACATATTTATTTACGTGAATGTAAGAAATACAATGTGACTCATCTTGTACGGATTAGTGAACCAACGTACTCCAAGGATGAGGTCGAAGCTGCTGGGATTCAATTACATGTAAGTTAAAGATCTATTACTACTTTCTTACGTGAAAGGTCTTACCTAACTATTCTCGCAGGAGATGTATTATCCTGATGGACAATCCCCACCACCAGAGATCATTAATCGATGGCTTGAGATTGTGTTTGGCTGCTTTGATAAGCCTTCTGCTAAGGATGAGAAACCTTGCATTGCTATTCATTGTGTTGCTGGCTTGGGAAGGTATTACTATTCTCTTTATAATTGATTGGTTCGTTTGATCTGATTGCCTTAATGTCATCATAGAGCGCCTGTGTTAGTTGCCATCGCTTTAATTGAATATGGATTTGATGCCATCTCCGCTGTGACTTTCATTCGTGAGAGAAGGTACAGTTCTTCACGAATTATCCCTTATGTTCATCTTATGTATTTTGTCTGTGGGTTAGACGTGGAGCAATCAACGCTGTCCAATTAAATTATTTAGAGTCTTACAGGAGAACTCGTAAGAACGATAAGAAAGGTTGTGTGATTATGTAAACTCGTTCTTTACGTAAGCAAAGAGACGAGCTGCAAACGATTATTAGCAATAATAGGTGATCATATAAAACCAAAAAATTTAGTAATGAGATATTATAGAAGAATAAAAGAAGAAAAAAGGTTCGAAATTTGATAGTTAAAGAACATTGGTCATATTAGCAGAGATCGATCATTAGGGAGGAAAAGATTGTTAATGACAAGGATCATCTAATGTTAGGCATAGGGATTAGAAATGATTTGAATTATCATTCATTTATTTTCATTTTTGTTTTTGTTTCCAACAAGTTTCATTCATCATTTCCCACTGATTTCCACCTCACATCACATTGCTACCTGACTCTTTCCTCTTTGTTTTGATTTCTCTGCGGGTAAAATATATATATCAAAAGCCTTTTACCCCCTTCCTATGATAGCTTTGACTTTCTCTTATTCATCGAGAATAATAGACTACATACATCAGATTAAAAAAACATTTACTCAGAAGTACTAGTTCTCTCTCGTATTAAGATTCTCATCTTCTTCTCAACTTTCTTCTTCTTCGCCTTCATTCATTTCCTTTTTTCCTTCTCCTTTTCTTCTTTCATTTTTTCCTAGATAACTTCTCATCATCCCCCATGTTATCGCCATAGACATGATTCATTTCTCTTTTCAAGGAATAAATGGGATTTCTTTATTCATCTACTCTATTCACTTCATCCGATCTCTCACCACTGATTTTTGATGTTTGTTTTTACACAATTTTTGTGTTCTCATGAATTATGATGAGATGATGTGATAGTGTGGTAGATGATGAGAGAGGAGAGGCGATTTATTGTGCGTTAGGATACAAAGATAAGTTTAAAAAGAAACTCACCGATCACTTAAGATTCAACACTCTTTTATTTAGAAAGAAAGAATCCAGAGATGATTGTAAGAGGATTAAGTAAGTATTAATGAGTAAATCAACAAAAACAAAAAATAAACAAGCAAATAAACAAACAAACTAAAGTAATCATGATAAATAACGAAAAGTAGAATCAAAACAAACAAAGAGTGAGAGAGACGTAAAGTAGATATTCCTCTCTCTAAACTATAAAATGCGAAATGAAAAGAATGATGAGTTAATTTGTGTTCTTTATATAATCTAATAATATATAATATATACTACTACAATCCACTCATTATAAATATTCAACGCAATAACACTGTTATTACAACAATCTATACATCAACTATCATGATATTATGATATTTTAGATTCGAGTTTTTTTCTACTTTTTCCTATTTTATTATAATAAACAAAGCAATAAAGACAATAATGAATGATTCAGAGGAATAGGATAAAGCATAACAATAATAAATACTTATGCATCATTCTTTTCTTCTGATTCTTGTTGTGTTTGTTGTTGTGGTGGGGATTGTGGTTGTTGTCGATGTAATGAAGTACGACATACCGGACATGTATCATGATTACGAAACCATTCCTGTATACAATACTCATGAAAGATATGTCGACATTGTGCTTTCACAATCTTCTTTAGCCTATGTGTCGAAGAAGCTGCGGAAGGCGGAGGAGTAAATTCCTCCACAGCATCAGGATTCAACTGATTCTCTCTGACTTCACTTCTACTGGGTGAACCTAAACCAGTGACATCAGAGACAACTGTTGCATCTTCTAATGATTGTGCTAATAAACTAAATCCACTTCGATTACGATTCATTCGATTGTTATTATTATTACTAAAACTAGCCGTATATCTTCGATTCCCAAGGAATGTGATTGCACTTAAACATATTGGACATTCTAAACCATTCCCACAGTCACCTGATTGATGATGTTCTTCTGGTGTATATTCTTTCCAATTCGGTACACGTACTGGTTGTATTGATCGGACGACAACTCCTCTACTGCCTAACATGCCTTGAGTTAATGCTAATTCTAACTCGAGTCTTAATCTATAGTTATTATTAGGGTTGTTACTATTATTAGTGTTATTATCATTATTATTATCACCAATTCTTCGATTCATTATCTCATCACCAACTTCTCTTAATAGATGAGTAGGTAATACCTGCTGTAAACCTGGTGGTGTTTCATATGTCATACATCTTAATAGGATTGTTAATGTTAAGATAACAGCAAAGGTGATATTAATACTTCTAAAATTATTTGCAATAAAGTCAGTTGGTGTAATAATAGATGTTACTGTCATACCACATGCATTAATAGGATTACAATAATTACTATTCGATGCTTGATTCTTATATAAATTATTACAATTTTCATCATTTAAATAGAAGGTATACGATGCGGAGAGTATTAATAAGACAACAAGGAAGACACAGAGTAAGTGGTTTAATCGTATGATCATTCGACGGTCAATAAAACCATTATTATTGTTATTGAAGAAAGCACCTTCATTGACGAAATTATCTTCTTTTGTCTCATATAATATTGTTAATAAGAGTATAATAAACCCTAATGCATTGGTAAATGTCGCAACAGGGAAGTAGTTATGGTTAGGTCTGTCGAATAGACTGGTGAAGTCTTCTATACTGTTACCTGTATCAATCTCTTGTAACGTTGTGAGACAACTCTGAAACACCTGTTTTGAGAAACAAATGGCGTAGACGTTACTACTATGATAGAAGAGTGGTTTAATGTTCGGTGTGTCGTTGTTGCTGGTGTTCACGTTGTATTCACCGACATTGTAGGACTCTGTGATACTGTTACAGTAATTGGGTTGAGCAAAACCCATTTGACGTGTACTATCCCAATTTTTGGTTGATGTAGCAGCTATTTGAACGTATAACGTATATAATGATATAATAACAACAACAAAACTTCTTGATTCACGAACAAAGGCTAATAAACCTCGACCAAGAGGATTCCCTCGAAGTCCAGCATTCCCTTCCTCAGGCATGGTTGAGTGATATTCTAATTCTTATTTTAATTTTTCTCTTTTAATTCATGAGAGAATATTTCGAATGTCTTTGACTCTGCTTTGTTTCTTAACAAAACTGTTAAAACTTGTGATCAAAATAAGAGAAGTGGGGTGTGAACTTTGGGGTGTTTGCTTGTGCATGGTGCATAGATCTATGCGTACCATGACCGAAATCGGTTTTACGCACACCGATTTCGGTTAAGAATTCCTCCAAATTTCCTCAATATTTCCAGGATAATTTTTCTTTTCCTCCATTTTTCTTTGAGTTTTCCCGGAATTTGTAGGGAAAATCGAAATATGTATATTATTGTTACCTTCATTCAATCAATCGATGATTTGAAGCGTAAAAAGAATGCTGCACATGACAGCCAGGCTTCTCTTTACAAGAACGAATTTAATCGCGCCAGCAGGATCAAGCTTGGACGACACACATAAGTTGTCCTGACATCGCAAACGACACATGATCTTCGGGTTTCTTTTATTCCTGAGGTGGTTTTCTTCAATTCATTCAAATATTCCAGAGAATGGCGAGTAAGCAACGACACAATCTCTTCAATAGAAGTGGAACTATGAATAGAGTTAGAATGAGTCGAGTTAGTAATCGGACAAAACTGTAAGGAAACAACAATAACAAAATCATCAAATTCTAGAAGATTAGATTTCAACTTGTTCTCATAACGATAAGCTTGAAAAGCATCCACTAATGTCATTCCCAATATAGCCGGAAAAACTCTTGTTTTCCAACAAACAGTTTTCAATTTTCCTTCGAGATTTAGAGAATCTTGACATAAATTATTATAATCATCAATGACATGACAGTATTTGTAATACTGAGACGAAGATGAATATGATAATATTAATAACAATGACGAAAATGATGAAAATGAACAAGCTGAAGAAGTCCTTCCTCAAATTACATCATTATTTCCAACCAGTTCAAATCTTCGGAAATATTTAGATGGTTGCAATCCGTTTAATCTCTCCCTTTGCCATTATCATTTGGCCTACGATCAAGAATTACATTAAATCTTTTGGTCTTCGACTCTGAGTCAGCAACTCCTTCTAAGGTCCTACTCTACCATTGTACTTCCCAGAGATAATTTGAACCTTTTTTATTGGTTTTATAGTGCCTTCCTCCCAATCTTCAATCAATTCAATGCAAAACAATGAGTAAACTTCCAATCAATCCGTTTTCGGGAACCACCCCGTTTTCAGGAACCACAACCGTTTTCAGGAA
>VFQN01002021.1_pt1 | contig 32415 bp, 27 predicted proteins | sample 3512371 | NCBI WGS metagenome assembly VFQN01 (sample SAMN10412370, study PRJNA504923) | tailings metagenome | isolation source: Replicate 2 from Balatoc abandoned mine | place: Philippines: Itogon, Benguet | collected 2017-08-28 | reverse complement strand
CAAAGTCAACGTGCTATCTACACCGCAGCCTACGACGCGCCAAAGTGCCACATCCAGACCATCCATAGAGGTACCCGACATCAGCCCGATGATTCGTTTTTCGGGCTTTTGGGCGATTTCAAAAAGTTTTGTTAGGTTTGGATTCATGGGAAAAACGAGACGTATTCTTAGGGATTAAAGATAGGTATTTTTTCATAACGCTAAATTCAATTTTGACGATACACTTATGTGGATTGGAGCCGAGCAGTATCAATTTTTTGAGGCCATACTTTTCAAAACCTCTGGGCACGAAATAGAGATAAAGGATATAAGGTTTATATCAGGAGGTAGTATCAATACCGCAGCACGTGTTTCGACCCTCGAAGGTACATTTTTTGTGAAATTCAATCACTCAGAACACGAAGATATGTTTGAAAAAGAAGCCAAAGGCTTAACGCTTCTTCAAGACACAAACGCTCTTTGTATTCCGGAAGTAGTAGGATTTGGAGAGTACCACGGTAAATCATATTTAGTACTGGAGTTTATTGAAAATGGTGGACAACGCCCAGATTTTTGGCAAGAATTTGGTCGTTCATTATCTGTTTTGCATTCTCATACGCATTCTTCTTTTGGATTATCTTTTGATAATTATATTGGTTCATTGGAACAACGAAATCAATACTGTGAAAATGGTATTGACTTTTTTGTAGAAAAACGACTTCGTCCTATGGTAGGAATGGCATTGTACAATGGATTGATTACGTCACATCTCGGAGATTGTTTCGAGCACTTTTATCCTTTGCTTTCTAGTCTCCTACCCGACGAAAAACCTTCTTTACTGCACGGGGATTTGTGGTCTGGCAATTTTCTTGCCAATCCTTATGGGTATGTATGTCTGGTTGACCCAGCCCCTTATTATGGTTTAAGAGAAGCCGAAATGGCTTTTACTCACTTGTTTGGAGGCTTTGATGATGAGTTTTATGAAGCTTACAATGAGGCGTATCGACTTACTCCCAACTTTCAAAGTCGTATCCCGATTTATAATTTATACCCGCTCTTGGTACACGTTAATTTGTTTGGTAAAAGTTACCTTCCACCTATCGAACGACTTTTGCGCCGATTCGTTGGACGCTGAAAATGCCCACAAAATGGAAAAAATACAAGATATTAGGAATATATAACAAATTGTATATTTCTAATATTTTTAAAATTATTTATTTATTCGGGAATGAATATAAAAATATAACTTTTCATAGTTTTGTGTAAAATCATCTTTAGGTCTTTATCTCAAACCCCCCGAAAATCATGGAGACTACTATTACACAGAGCATTGCTGTTCCAGTAGGTGTAACCCTCGACCGTTATATTATGCACAACCAAAGTGCTTTTCCTTTTGCGACGGGGGAGCTATCTCAGTTGTTGAGAGATATTGGTTTGGCCGGAAAAATCATCAATCGAGAAATCAATCGTGCCGGATTGATAGATATCACGGGAGGTTTTGGAACTAACAATGTACAGGGAGAAGCCCAGCAAAAATTAGATGTAGTAGCCAATATTCGGTTTATACGGGCGCTTATCAATGGAGGTGAAGTATGTGGAATTATTTCGGAAGAAGAAGACGAAATCATTTATACGGGCAACAATCAAAGCAAGTATGTGGTAGCGATAGACCCCCTCGACGGCTCTTCTAACATTGACGTGAATGTCTCGATTGGTACTATTTTTTCGATTTATCGGCGGGTATCTCCTCTTGGCGAAAAGCCCACATTGGAGGATTTTTTGCAAGGCGGAGATAAGCAGGTCGCAGCGGGATATATTCTTTACGGGTCTTCTACGATTCTGGTGTATACAACCGGCAATGGCGTGGCTGGATTTACGTATGATTCGTCTTTGGGTGAGTTTATATTGTCCCACCCAGCGATTCGCAGCCCCTTTGACGGAAAAATATTTTCTTATAATGAAGGCAATTACAATAGCTACGACAGCTTTGTGCGGGAGTATTTGATAGAATGCCGCAAACGTGGCTATGCGGCTAGGTATATTGGGTCATTGGTGGCCGATTTTCATCGGAATTTACTAAAAGGTGGGATTTATCTTTATCCTCCTACCCACAAAGACCCTAACGGAAAACTTCGCTTGATGTATGAGTGTTTTCCTTTGGCGATGATTGCTGAGCAAGCAGGAGCCAAGGCTTCCAATGGCTATCAGAGAGTTTTGGAGGTAATACCCGAATCATTGCATCAGCGGGCCCCACTTTATATAGGTGCTGATGCAATGGTGACGGAACTTACCAATCTAATATGAGTTTCGTGAGATTTCTAATTCGTATTTAGGGAATTTGCTTTCTTGGGTTTAGAGATAATTAATAAACCTATAAAGACCAAAAAGCCATTGAGCATGAGCCGTTCGAAGCCGATTTTGTACCCCCCAAACCACGCTTCTGAGTTTTGGTTGAGGATGTAAGTCAAAATAGGAGCGGCTACGCATACCAAGGGTGCAAGGGTATCTTTGATGGGGCGCTGGGTATAAAGCCCAAAGGCAAACAATCCCAACAAAGGCCCATAGGTATAGCCAGCTATATCAAAAATAGCCGTAATTACTTCTTTGCTATTGAGGCGGTTGAAAAGCACAATGACAAAATAAAACAAAACCGAAAAGCCAATATGAACCCAGTGCTTAATGCGGGCGCGTTCGGCTTCAGGCTTGTTGGCAACGTTCATAAAGTCAATACAAAAAGAAGTCGTAAGAGCCGTAAGCGCCGAATCGGAGCTAGCATAAGTAGCAGCGGTGATTCCTATCAAGAAAGTAATAGCCACAATTAGGCCGGCAGTCCCTTCGTTGACCCCAAAATGATTGAGAGCAAGCATCGCATACAAATCGTCCGTTTTGGCAGGCAGGGCAATGTTTTTGCTATGGGCATAAAAATAAAGTAGTACCCCAAGACTCATAAACATCAGGTTCACAAAAGTAAGAGTAATCGTAAACCAAAACATATTCTTTTGGGCTTCGCCGATGTTTTTACAAGTAAGGTTTTTTTGCATCAAATCTTGGTCCATACCCGTCATCGTAATCGCAATAAAAGCCCCTGACAAAAATTGCTTCCAAAAATATTTGTTGTCTTTTGGGTCATCAAAAAAGAAAATTTGGGAATATTCGCTATCCGAAATGGCACTGACCATGCCTCCAAACGAATAGTTTAATTCTTTGGCTACCAAATAGATAGTAAGCGCTACGGCTGTTACTAAAAAGGTAGTTTGTAGCGTATCTGTGATGATGATTGTTTTGACGCCACCTTTGAAAGTATACACCCAAATCAAGGCAATTGTAATCAATACCGATATTTCGAAAGGAATACCCAGACCATTGTACATAGCAAGCTGCAACACCTGAGCCGCTACATAGAGTCTTACGGCCGAACCTAGGGTACGAGAGAGTAAAAAGAAGGCAGAGCCTGTCTTATATGACCAAAACCCAAAACGCTGTTCTAAATAAGTATAAATCGAGATAAGGTTGAGACGATAATAAAGGGGCATGAGTACAGTACCAATAAATAGATACCCCAAAATATATCCCAATACGACTTGGAAATAAGAGAACTGAATTTTGCCTACGGCTCCCGGGACTGAAATAAAAGTAACACCAGAAAGGGAGGTCCCGATCATCGCAAACGCTACCAAATACCAAGGAGATTGCTTATTGGCCGTAAAAAACGTGTTAGTATCCGCTCCTCGTGAGGTATAAATAGAAACCGCAATCAAAACAGCAAAATAAATGACGAGAATTGTAAGGGCAATATAGGGGCTCATAAGCTAGAAAAATGGTTAAAAACATTTTGTGTTTTGCAAACCTATAACGTTTTTTGTAAATTTGTTACAAGTGTTTATAAACTATAATATAATCTTTACCCAATGCAACTGTTTGAAATGCCCGAGATAGACGTAGTAGAAGAAATCGAAGAGAGCGTGGTCGATACGGCTTTGTATAGTTTGTTAGTTTTCAATGATGATGTAAACACTTTCGACTGGGTCATTGAAACTTTGATGGATGTCTGTAATCATACACCTGAACAAGCCGAACAATGTACCATCATTATTCACTATAAGGGGAAGTGCCGCGTAAAAAATGGCTCTTGGGAAGAGCTTGTCCCGATGAGAGAAGAGATTTGTAGAAGGGGCATTTCGGCTGAAATTATTTCTTAATAGAAATAGTTTTATAAGTTCATAATATTGTCCAATAAGTCTTCTAGGTATATTTTTTAAAAAAAAGGCATAAACTTGGTAGGCAATTATCATAGCGATGATTGCTTTTTTTTATTTGTCACCATTCTAGCCCTTTTTAACATGAAAAATAAACTCAAAGATGAGCTACTCCATACTGCTCTTGTGCTAAACCTAGAGTCTGGGCTACAGGTCGAATTTGTGAGTGTGACTTCCAAAACGACGTTTTCGGTGGAGGCCAATGAGGTTATATTGTGGGATTCGTTAGCGCCGATGAAGGTATTTCAAAGCTCCTTGGAATATCACATAAAAACGCAATTTTTGTCTTTTGGAAGTGAGTCTTTCGAAATAGAACCTGTGAAGAAGGTAGGAGTAGGGCAGTTACTCAAAATATCGTTTAGTACAGAGTGGCTGGAGAAGAACGATGTAGCGCGTTATCTGCATCCTCTGAGAAATTCCCCTTATGATTTTCCAGCTTTTCCCTCTTTTTTTCATTCGCTTCAGCATCATACTTCTTTGTTTAGAGCGGGAAGTTATGTGCCCACTACCAATAGTCTACTGCTCAAAAGTCTATTGTTCAATTATTTAGATAGTTTTTGGGAGATTCTCAAAAATACATCATCATTAGAAAATGACTCGCTAAAAATGGATTGGATTGTCCAAAACTACATGAGTGAATTTGGAAAACCGATTCCTACGATTGCGGAGTTGAGTCAAGAGCTGGGGATGAGTGAAAGCAAATTTAAATATCTGTTTAAGGAGCACTTTGGTATGCCATTTTATCAATTTTATCAGCAGCGCCGCATGCAGCAGGCTAGTCAATGGCTGAAGTCAGGAAAATGGAATGTAGCTGAAGTAGCTCAGCGGCTAGGCTATGCCAATTCGGTGAAATTTATTACCCAATTTAAGAAGAGCTTTGGACAGACTCCCTTACGCTACAAAAAAAATAAAACGCGAGGTTAGGGGTTTACGTGGTGATATACAGTGAATGAAATTAGTTATAGGTATTTGAAATTTTTACTCGTTTTATTTGAAATCCCGTCATTGATATACTTATATTATCATCAAAGAAAACTCTACGATTACGAGTGCTTTTCGCGTGGCAATTTGTATTTTTGTGAGAGAATTTTGTGTAGTTGTCGCTTGAGTTATCTATGAATTTTCCTTCTAAACTTATTGAAGAAGCTGTTGGTGAGGTCTCTAAATTGCCTGGGATTGGTAAGAAAAGTGCTTTACGAATTGTTTTACATTTGCTAAAACGTACTGAAAAAGAAACCCATGCGCTTGCGGATGCTTTAGTGGCGGTTCGGACTCAGACGCACTATTGTAAAAAATGCCACAATATTTCCGATGGAGAGCTTTGTAGTATTTGTCTTAGCCCCAAAAGAGATCAATCTGTCATATGTGTAGTGCAAGATAGCCGAGATGTATTGGCTATCGAAAATACCGGCCAATACAACGGCCTCTATCATGTTTTGGGGGGAATTATCTCTCCCCTTGAAGGAATAGGGCCAAGTGATTTGAAAATAGAATCGCTCTTAGAAAGACTAACTCACGCCCCCGAAATACAGGAGATCATTTTGGCATTAAGCCCAACGATGGAAGGCGATACTACTTCTTTTTATCTACAAAAAAAATTAAAACCCCTCTCCCTAAAGATTTCGACCATTGCTCGTGGGATTCCGATTGGAGGAGACCTCGAATACACGGATGAAATAACCCTCGGTCGCAGCATTGTGAGCCGTATTAATTATGATTAATTGGCTGACAACATTAATTTTAGCCCTCTACTGACTCCAACCACAGGATAGTACCGGATAAAAAAATTGCCTTTATGTCAGTAGAATGTGCCGGTTGGTCTCTTCTTCATCACATAAACTCCATAGAGACTCGCCAAAGTATCAGATGAAAAACTTTGCTCATTACACCGTTGAGGACTTCGCCGCTGAGCCGCTGTTTATTCAGTGGGTACAACAGCCCGATGATGTGGAGCTTAGTAATTTTTGGCAAGTATGGCTTAACAATCATCCCTACAAATCTCACGAAATTGCCGAAGCTCGTACATTGGTAGGGCAAGTGTCGGATAGCTACAGTGGACTATCGTCGGGCGAAATGCGTACTTTGTGGAAGCGCGTGCTAGAATCGGTAAATACTATTCCTGAAATAGACCCTCTCGACCAAGAAGTAAAACCTTTGGCATCTGCCTTCTACTTGGTTCGTTGGCTTACTGCTTTGATTGTGGGGCTTATATTGGTAGGATTTATCGTTTGGAAACTCTATTAAATCATATCTTTTGGAGAGCTCAAAAACAATTTTAGGGAAAGAAAGGTTGTAATTGTATTTGAAAAATACTAAAAAATGCTTTAAAAGTTAAATGCTTTTTGGTCATTAAAATGACAATAAAACTTCAAATTAGTCAATTCTAAATTTTAAAATTCATACTTCGGGAACGTTCCCGACAACGATTGCATAAAATATTTTTAACTAACCTTTGTGAAATTTGCCGATTAAGTCTAAACTCGAATGAATATTAACCTGTGATTTTTAGTAATTGAACCCGAAATAATTACATTTTAACTTCACTTAATTTATCTAAATTTTCTTAACATCATGCAGAAAATCTCTACTTTGTGTAGTGTGTGGGCTGCAACTGTGATGCTTGGAGCATCATCAGTAATGGCATATACGCCGCCCACCAATGGAAGTGGTGGTAGAAATACTACCGTCGCTAGTGTTGATAAGACAGTCAGCGGAAAAGTCATTTCTTCAGAAGACAACACACCTTTACCCGGTGTAAGTATTGTAGTAAAAGGAACTACCACTGGTACTAATACCGATGCGGATGGTGCTTTTAAAATAACGGTTAGAGATGAGAAAGCGATTTTGGTTTTCTCAGCAGTGGGTTTTGTGGCTCAAGAGGTGGCAGTAGGAGGGAGATCAGTTTTTAATATTACGCTAGAAACAGATCAAAAGAACCTAAACGAAGTAGTAGTAGTAGGATATGGTACACAGAAAAAAAGCCAAATGACAGGGGCTATTTCACAAGTATCGGCCAAGCAACTTCAAGAGATGCCTATTACGAGTATTGGCCAAGCTATGCAAGGACGGGTAGCCGGGGTGGATGTGTCTCAGTCAGGTTCTAAGCCTGGATCAGTACCTAAAATTTTGATTCGTGGTCGTCGTTCATTCAATGCAGGAAACGACCCGCTTTATGTAGTGGACGGAATTCCTCTGTCAGCTGGGTATGAAGATTTAAACCCAAGTGATGTGGCTTCTATGGAAGTATTAAAAGATGCTACTGCCACTGCTATTTATGGTGCCAGAGGTGCAAACGGGGTAGTACTTGTTACAACCAAAAGAGGGGCAGTAAAAGGAAAAACTACGGTTACTTTTGATACTTATGGTGGTGTTTCAAAACCTCTTGATAAAATTAACTTGTTTAGCGGTCCCGAATTTGCCGAATATGTACGTGAAGCTTATCGTGCTACCAATGGCTATAAAGATGCTGCTGGCAACCCTGTACCTACAGGAGTGGCGGATGCTGCCGCTGATGCCAAAGTGGCGGTATTGGGGGGGGACCCTGCCGTAGCCAAAGGATTAGCAGCGGGAACGGATACCAAATGGCAAGATTTAATCTTGCGCAATGGATTTATGCAAAATCACTCCTTAGGAATTCAAGGTGGAAACGACAGAACACAGTTTTATATTTCAGGTGGTTATTTTCAAGATAAAGGTATTTCTGAAGGTTTAGATTTCACCCGTATTTCGTTGAGAGCCAATATTGACCACAGTATCAATAAATGGTTGAAAGTGGGTCTTTCTTCGTATCTAATGTATAGTATCAGAAATGGTGAAAACTTGAATCCTTATGGTTTTACGATTCAACAAAACCCATTGGCTCGCCCTTATGATGACAATGGTAATATTATCTTTTCGCCTACAAATGATGCTTTGTTAACAAACCCCCTCGCAGAGATTGTACCAGGTGCGCAAGTAGACAATACCAAAAAATATCGAATCTTCAATAGCATTTACACGGAAGTTAAAATTATGGAAGGCTTGAAATACCGTGTAAATTTTGGCCCTGATTTTACGATTTCGAGATGGGGTCGTTTTATCGGAGCTGCTACTAACGCTCGTAAATTGGGGGATCCGCAAGCTTCTTCTCGTAATGACTTTGGCTTCAACTGGACCCTCGAAAACATTGTGAGTTATAATAAAACTTTTGCTCAAAAACATAACTTTAGTGCTACCTTACTTCAATCTCTTCAAAGAGATAATTTTGAGAGATATACTTCTGATGTACAGGGTGTTCCGGCCGAGTCGCAGCAGTTTTATAACCTAGGAAATGCTGGATCTGTATTGGGTGTAAGTAGTGGTTTGACTCAATGGACCATCAATTCTTATATGGCTCGTGTCAATTATGATTATGATGACAAATATTTGTTGACAGCCACTATGCGTCGAGATGGTTCTAGCCGTTTTGGAGAAAATACTAAGTACGGTAACTTCCCTGGTATAGCCTTAGGTTGGAATATTAGTAATGAACCTTTCTTGAAAGGTGTAGCATGGATTGATTTGTTGAAACTACGTGCAGGTTGGGGTAAAGTAGGTAACCAAGGGGTGGCACCTTATCAGACGCAAGGGTTGTTGGCAAGAACAGCTTATGCATGGGGAACTACTGCGGCTTTTGGTTATCGTCCAAATACCATCGGAAATCCTGATTTGAAATGGGAGACCTCAGCTACTGCCAATATAGGGGTTGATTTTAGTTTTATTCGCGGACGTATCCAAGGCTCTTTGGAATTGTATGAAACCAATACTACCGATTTGTTATTGTCTGACCAATTGCCTGGCTCAATCGGTTTTGGAGCGGTGACTCGTAACGTAGGTCAAACTCGTAATAAAGGTATCGAATTGGGCTTTACCACTGTCAACGTAAATACAGCGAGTGGTTTCAAATGGACTACTGATTTCACTTTTACTAAAAATAAAGAAGAAATCATCGCTTTATATAATGGAAAAGTGGATGACCTCGGAAACCGTTGGTTCATTGGACAACCTCTCAACTCTTATTTTGATTACAAAAAAGTAGGTATTTGGCAGTTAGAAGAGAAAGAAATGGCTGCTAAGTTTTATCCTGGTGACAAAGCCAATCCCCTTGGAGCTGGTGTAGGGCAAGTGAAAGTACAAGATACCAACGGTGATGGGGCTATTACTGCGGCCGACAGGGTAATACTTGGCTCTGACATCCCTAAATTTAGTGCAGGATTTACTAGCCGTTTCAATTACAAAAACTTCGACTTGTCTTTCTTCTTGTTTGGTCGCTTCGGTAATATGATTGTGAGTGGTTTCCACCAAAACAACAATGCCTTGGCAGGTCGTTATCAGCAAATTAAAGTGAATTATTGGACTCCCAATAATCCGACGAATGACTTTCCTCGTCCATTTAGCACGCAAGAGTTCCCCCAATATAATACTACTCTGATTTATTTTGATGGGACATTCGTCAAGCTAAGAAACGTGAACTTTGGTTACACATTCCCACAAAGCATTGCTAACAAACTAGGAATGGAGTCTTTACGTTTTTATATGAGTATTCAACAACCAAAAATCTGGTCTGAATACCGTAGCAAATACAATGGAATCGACCCAGAGGCTACAATTACTTCATCAGGAACTGGTACCACAAACGTTGGCTCAGGGGTTACACCTGCTACGTCCGTTACTACGGTTGGGTTAAATGTTAGATTCTAATTCAAAGATTTCAAACCAAGAAATTTAAAACATTAAATACAATGAAACTGAACAATATATTAAAGCCTGTTAAAGTCTTTGGGGTTGTGGCGTTGTTGTTGACGACACAATCGTGTAAAGATTTACTGGACGAAAAAGTCATTTCGGGAATTGGTAACAACTATATGAATACCCCTAAGGGTTTTGAAGATGCCGTAAAATCGGCTTATTCTTCACTTAGGTATTATTATGGAACCCAACAAGGCTTGACCCTTACCGAGTATGGTACTGATATTTATGCGACAGGTGCCGATGGTAGCTACAAAGGATTCCATTTCTATGATACTCAACTACAGCCTACGGTCGATTATTTAATCAATACGTGGGATGAGCTATACCGTGGTATCAATACCTGTAATGCGGTGATTGAAAGAGCGCCTGCTGCTACTGTTTCGGATGCAATCAAAAAACTAAGAGTAGCCGAGGCTAAATTCTTGAGAGCGCATTATTATTATATTTTACACCAACAATTTGGGGGTGTAGACTTAAGGTTGACTGAAACTCTTGCGCCTACTAAAGATACCAAAAGAGCTTCTGATACAGAAATGTATGCCGCCATCATCAAAGATTTGAATGAGGCTATCCCTGATTTGGAAGCTAAAGCTCAATCGTCAGATTATGGACGAGCTACTAGGCCTGCTGCCGAAACACTCTTAGCAAAGGTCTATCTGGCTAAAGCTTATTCTGCTTCTAAAGCCTCTGATGATTTTGCCAAAGCAGCGGCATTGTGCAAAAATGTTACTACAGCTTACGGATTTAAGTTGTTGGATGATTTTGCCAGTGTTTTTGATGAAAATAATCAAGTGAATAGTGAAGTGGTTTTTGCTGTGCAATACACATCAGACCCCTTGACAAACCTTACTAACAACACGGGTGCGACCAACGGGGGTAATAACCTTCACTTGTTTTTTGGAATGCAGTATGATGTGCAGCCAGGGATGAAGCGTGACGTATTTTATGGACGTCCGTTTAAACGCCTTCGTCCTACGCCTTATTTGTTGAATACGCTTTTTGCAGATCGCGTCAATGACTCACGTTATAAAAAGACGTTTAGAGATACATGGCTTTCGAATAATCCAGGGTCGAATCTAAACCCCTCTTTTGATGATTCTAAAACCAAATTGACCTTTGCGGCGGGCGATACGGCTATTTTTATTCCGGGTGTTGAATGGACAAAAGCACAACGGGCTGCCAAAAAATACCAAGTATTGGTACCAAGTATGTACAATGAGGCTCTTTTCCCAACGTTGCAAAAATTCTTTGATACCAAACGCCCTGACCTAACGTATGAAGCAGGTAGCCGCGATTATTTTGTGTTCCGTTTGGCGGATGTGTTGTTGATGCAAGCAGAAGCTTATTTGCAGTCAGGAAACAAAGCAGAAGCCGTAGCCGCTTTCAACCAAGTGCGTTTCCGTGCGGGCTGGCCAGGTAAAAAAGATGCTATGCTTATCAAAGAAGCGGACATGAATTTTGAACAAATCATCGAAGAACGTGGTCGCGAGTTGGCAGGTGAGCAAACCCGTTGGATGGACTTGAAACGTTGGGGATTATTGGTAGAGAGAGTACAGAAGTACAATCCACAGGCCGCAACCAATATCAAACCTATTCACAACCTGCGTCCGATTCCACAAACACAAATCGACCGTAGTGCCAAAAACGCGGAAGGTACTTCAGTATTTGCCCAAAATCCAGGGTATTAATAAATTACATACTTCCAACAAAGTAAAAGGGGAGCACTTGCTCCCCTTTTACTTTGTTGGAAGTATGTGTATCAACGACGATTGTCTTCGCCACCTACCATACTCAAGTAGCTTTCAAATCGACTTATAGCGATTTCGCCAGCTTCTACAGCCGCTTTTACGGCGCATTTAGGCTCGTCTATATGAAGGCAATTATGAAACTTACACTCATTTAACAAATCCCTCATTTCAGGAAAATAGTGGCTTATCTCTTCTTTATCAATATCTGATAGACCCAGTTCTTTGATACCGGGTGAGTCTATGATAAATGTGTCGGCACTCAGCTCAAACATCTCCGCAAAGGTGGTGGTATGAACCCCCTTGTTGGCAAAGGTGGAGACTTCATTGGTGCGTAGATTGAGATGCGGAGCAATCGCATTGACAAGGGTGGATTTGCCGACGCCCGAATGACCTGATAAAACAGAAATCTTTCCAGATAGGAGTTCTTCAAACCTTGCTACTCCTTCGCCTGTTACGCTCGACGTAGTAAAACAAGTATAGCCAAGTCCTTGATAAAGCTCAATTAATTGATTTTGATAGGCTTTGGTTTCATCATCAAACAAGTCTTGTTTGTTAAAAATCACCGCACTTGGAATTCGAAATGATTCGGCTACTACCAACAGGCGGTCAATAAACCCTAACGATGTACGTGGAAACGTAAGAGTAGCCACGATGATGGCTTGGTCCACATTGGCAGCAAGTAAGTGTGAATGGGCCGATTTTTGGACTGATTGCCGCGCAATGTAATTCGTCCGTGGCTCGATGTCGTTGATGATTCCTGTTTGTAAAGACTCATCTTCGATTTCCCAAAAAACGCGATCACCTACAGCGACCGGGTTTGTTACTTTTAAGTCTTGAAACTTAAATTTTCCCCGTAGCCGACAGCGCCAAACATTTGTTTCCTCATTACGGACGTCATACCACGAGCCTGTTGAACGAATGACTAATCCTTTCAACGAATTAGCATTTATTTCTTCGGTTCGTTTGGCAATAGCGGCCGCGCTTTTGGTCTGAAATTTGGCAGGGGGAGCCTTTATTTTACCTGATTTTTTCATGAGTCTATAATTCCATTAAATTAGTCAACCTTGAATCAGGTTTTGACTGATGAAAACGAGAATATTCTTGTGGAGAGCCAAACCATTTGAGAACATATTCACGCGCCAAGGGAGTGGTTCGATTGTCTAAAAAAGAATGATAAGAGGTAAAACGCCAACTGTTTAAGTCTTTACAAAACCCATGATGCACAGGGTTGTAATGGATGTAATGAATCAATTTTGTAAAATATACTTCATTCTTAACTACTTTTCTTTTCAAATTATCCATGAATAAAACCCCTTTCCGATTGGCAAAGCGATTGAAGGCCTGTGCATATCCGTTACAAAAATTTTGAAACTGTTGCATCACAAACTTGTGCGTATCGAATGTCGTTTTATCGAAGTTAGCAGGATTGTATTGTGGATCTTTTGCTTGGTTTCTGGTATGATAATATTCTATCAATGATTCTTGATTTTTAATTCTAGCTAAAAGATGAAAATGATTTGGCATTAAACAATAAGCATACAAGTCGCAGACGAATTGGGTATGTTTCGTAAGTTGTTGTAGGAAATAGTGATAATTTGAGTCTTGTATAAAAAGCAAATTGTCATGTACTGCGTGATTAAAAATATGATAGCACTTTTCGGGCTCAAATGTATCTGCAAACATATTTTGAGACGGATGAAAAAACCTTTCCAAAGTTTAAAGCTTTGGAAAGGTTAAGTAAATGATTATCTTTTGATTTGAGACTCAAATGTGTTTGCGAAGATACTTTATGATGATAGAAAAAACCTTTCCAAGGTTCCAAACCTTGGAAAGGATAAAAATTACAATCGTCTAAAAATCGCTTCGATATCTTCAATCGTTACTTTTTCTTTCCAGTCATATCCCACTGCATGATTCCACATATGGTCGAGTTTGTACGAAACATGCGCCATAGCCGTGATTTGCTCATCTGTCCAATCCTTCGATAAGCCTTGCGGTAGTGTGATGTTGTGTTGGGCAACCATTTGTTTAAATTCGGCTACTCCTTCGGGGTAGTAGTCTTCCAAATGATTGAACGCAATGCAGTTGGAGTAGCAGTGACGCATTCCCAAAATCTTAGAAAGTCCGTAGCTAATGGCGTGGCAAATGCCTACCTCTGAGTACGTTAGGCTCAAGCCACCCATCAACGAGGCTACCATTAGTTTATCATCGTTTTCAGCAGTTTGTCCACTGGTTTCTCCCAAATAAATCTCCCGACATAGCTTCATCGACTGCTCAGCGTAGGCATGAGAATAAGCATTGTTAAACTGTCCATTTTCGGATTCGATGCAGTGGATGTAGGTATCCATTCCGACATAAAACCACCAATCGCGCGGAACGGTCGCAATCAACTCAGGGTCAAGTACTACTTGGTTGAAAACGGTCCATTCGCATTTTAACCCTAGCTTCTTTTCTGGCCCTGTTAATACCGCTGTCATCGACACTTCAGCTCCCGTTCCAGAGATAGTTGGAACGCCCACGTGGTAAATGCCAGGTTTTTTGATGAGGTTTAGTCCTTGGTACAAAGTAGAAGAACCTTCGTTGGTCACCATCAACGACACGCACTTGGCGATGTCCATGATAGCGCCACCTCCGATACCAATAATGCCCGAAGGAAGTCCTTTGGTCGCCATAATCTCATCGCGGAGGGTATCAATTTGCTCCGTTGTTGGCTCGTGCGGGTCAACATCAATAAAATAAACCGTATCTTCAGTTTGAACAGGTAAGCGACTTTCCAGTTCTTTCCCTTTGAAATAATTATCAACAATAAACACCATGTAGCCATTGTTTTCGCTACGGTGTGGGGCAATGATTTCGCCCAATTGACCAAAACTACCCCGTCCGAAGACGGTTTTTTCGATTCCTTTGAAATTTTTATGCATGAATCTGTATTGCTAAAAGAAAATTTAACGTGTTACTTCGCTTGATTGTATTTTGCGGCTAAATCATCCAATGCGGTAATAATTTGAATTTTCATCGGATTTTCAGACTTGAAAATTAGCGACGCCGAATAGCTAAAGCCGTCAGCCTCGCGAAAACCTTGGTCAATTTTCATAAAACCACGGCCTTCAAAATTGAGATAAACAAACCACCCATCAAATTTGCGCTTACGAGCTTTGCCTTTTCCGTCGCTATCGTCGCATACATAGATGGCAATGTTTTGTTCCTTCTTGAAAAAATCCTCGGCGATGGCAGCAATAGTGTATAAAATCTGCTCGTCAGGCGGAATTGGTCCCTCAGGTTTTTCGATTCGGGCAATGACTAGTTCATAGACATTATCTGCAATGACAGGAGCTGCGTCAAGAACGTAAAAACTGGGTTTGAAACGTATTGCATAGCGAACTTCATATCTTGTTTTAAAAAGATAAAAATGTTCATCAGGAAAAAACTCAAATAAGTATGCTTCCATCGCTATTATTTAGTTTTTCCCTCTAGTCTTTCAAAAATTTCTCGAATTCTTGGGTTTTTTTTATACGCCTCTTGCATTTCTTTCTGGGTTTGACGCTTGCTTTCCATTAGCCAACGTCCCAAACTTTTGGGTTGTTCCGTAAGTTTTTGTTCGGTAGCTTTCATTTGCTTACTCGTTTTACATGTTAAACAAAAATTTTAAAGCAGTTCACCTATTTTAAGAAACAAGCCTATTAGCACGTATAAGCCGCCATTGCCTTACGAATAGCCTTTTCTAGGTTATTGGCAAGGGTTTCAAGTTCAGTTTGAGTCCAAGTAACGCGTACACCAAACGAAATGAGACGACCAATTACTTCCTGCGACTTTGGTAAATCAAGGTTGGCATAATCTTGAGGGGCACCTAAAACCTGAATGGCTAATTTACTCGCTGTACGCATTTCTTTGAGGTGATCCCATTGATTAATGAAATGGTACATATTCGTAAACCAGTAGTTGAAACCACCTACACCTGCCGCGTTCAGTTCGGCTACTACTGCTTGGGCACTTTCGGTATCAGGGAGTAATAAGTTCAAGAAAGTAGCAGAGTCTCCGTCGGCATCAGGAAGACGAGCAAACGAAACCCCAGGCACGTTGGCAAGGCGATTCATCAACCACTTTTTGTGTTCATTGTTCTTCTCTACGAGGTACGGCACACGGCGTGTTTGGGCCAAACCTACGGCGGCATGAAGTTCAGAAATACGGTAGTTGAACCCGATGATTGGGTGTTGTTCCATGCCACGGTTGCTTCCAATATGGTCGTGACCATGGTCAGAATAATTATCGGCAAACTTATAGGCTTGCTCGTCGTTGGTCACAAATACACCTCCTTCACCAGCGGTTGCAATCTTAAAAAAGTCATACGAATAGGCCCCTGTTTTCCCCCAAAGCCCCGTCGAAATTCCTTTATAACTCGCGCCCATCGCCTGTCCAGCATCTTCTACCAAAACGAGGTTATGTTCATTGATGACTTCCATAATCGCGTCCATATCTGCCATTTGTCCACACATGTGTACTAGGCAAACGCCTTTGGTTTTAGGAGTAATGGCCTTGCGAATTCCTTCGGCTGAAAGGCAAAGTGTTTCGTCGATTTCGGCAAAGACAGGCAATGCGCCAATCATCAAAACAGCTTCTACGGAAGCAATGTAAGTAAAAGGAGGGACGATTACTTCATCTCCCACTCCGATACCTGCGGCAACGAGGGCCGTCTGAATGGCCGTCGAACCGCTCGAAACAGCGTGAGCGTATTTGGCACCTACTACTTTGCAGACTTCTGCTTCCATTTCGCGGGCTTTCCAAATGTTGTTGCGCTGTGCTTCGTGGTTATAACGAAAAAATATTCCTGTTTCTAATACGTCGTTGATTTCTTTGCGCTCGTCAGCGCCAAATAATTCAGTTCCTGGCATGTTCTTATATTGTTTATTGTAATTATCCCCCTTGATATGTAATTAGAAAAGTACAAACTCGATGGAGCTTGAATGCCACAAAGTTAGTGAATTTGTCAAGTGGGCGTACACATTTTATCCTAATAAACGAAAGCTGACGTTGGTTTTGATAGGAGGATAATTAACTGGATTGTTGAGAAAAAAAAGAAAGTAAAGGGTATAGTCTCCTTTCTCAAAATGCTTTTTGGGTAATACAATCGCCAACTGAGGCAGAGACACGTTACGTTTTTTGTTTTCGAGCGATATATCTACAATCATTGTTTGGTCATTATGAGGGGAAGTAAAGACATTAGTGCGACAATCGAAAGGAGTGGCGTCATTGTGAATGACCAAATATTTGAGGAGAATAGTACGCAATTTTTTAGGGGCATCTTGCGGGTCAAGGATGGTAAGGTAGAAATGAAGGTTTTGGGAGGTAGTATAGGCTGAGTCGACGCGTAGCTTGATGCGATGGATTGGTAATGCATTGATACTATCATAAAAGCTTTTTGGATGAACAGGACGATTGATGGGGAAACTATACAAACCATTTCGAGCCAATCGGTCCAAAATATTCACCTCCATGCACGTATAGCCAGAGTGGTTGAGGTGGTAATTTTCCATAGCGGTCAGTAATTGCGTATGTGTCTTATCTACTTCATGCAGCTTGAGGGAGACATACTTGAAGTTGAGTGCCATGCTCCAAACTAAAATTCCTGCAAAGACATAGTGGTGAAATGGCTTGAATTTCGAAAAAATATCGTAAACAGCCGGAATCGCAGCAGCAGCCAAGAGCATCGAATAAATCGCATAACGCTCGGCAAGAGCTACTCCTACGCCGTGTTCATAGCGGGTTAGGCTTGTAAGTACTCCCATCAAGATTCCGTAGGCAAAACAGAGAAAAATAAAGGGACGACGCTGGTAATATTTTTCAAAAAAAAGCCAAGCAAACAAACCCAAAAATACACATCCTGTGATAGTCGCTAGCCAAGTTTTGAGGGAAATACTGCCTAAAAATACACTCAAAAAAGAAATCGCCTGAGGAATATGTTGAAAGAGAGCTTCGCTATTGGGATGTCGATAAATTTTTTGATAATCCCAGAAATATCCCGTAAGTACCAGAATTCCAAACAAGCTCCAGTAAATCAAAAGTCGATAGCGGGCTTGAAAAAAAAACACAAGACTTACTAACCCAAAGCCTATAAATCCTCCGCCGTTGGAGAAGATAGCTAAGAAAATAAACAAAAAAACGTAAACCGTAGAAGAGAGATGATAGGGTTTTTTAAGCGAAAAGTGAAAAGCTGCCACACAAAATAAAACCGAAAACAGATTGGCATTTTGCATAGCTGCAAAAGTGTTGGAAATCGGGGCCAATAAAATAAACGCAATCGGAATCGTTAGCCAAGGGGTTTGTTTTAAGTTGCGATAAAAAATCCAAGTCAAAAAAGGCAAACTCAGATTACCGGCAATAATCCACCAGCGTAAGTCTACGGAGTCAGATAGGCCGTATTGCAACAAAGCCACGAGGCGCGTGACTAAGATTCGGTGCTCATTATGCTGACTGAATAAGATGATTATTTTTTCCCAAAAGCTAGTAGCATGGTGAAGAAGATTAAACATCTCCATAGTGAAGATGTCATCGCCGGTAGGAAGATTGATAAGGTATTTATGAATTACATACGAAAGTGATAAAACGGGAATAAAGCACAAAAAAAGCCCGTATCTTTTGAAATAAGACATAATAATTAAAAGTGATTCGATAAGAAGTACGGTTACTTCCTTTTAAATCTAATATTAATAAAGCGATTTAGTTAGGTTTGTATCCTTTGTCTTTCAGTTGTTTTTCGGTAAGCTGAATAACGTTGACATCCAGTGTAATAGGAGAAAAAGGTGTATCTGTCGAGTCGGTTTTGACAGCCACAATGGCATCTACTACGTCCATTCCTTTAAACACTTGCCCAAATACGGTAAATTTATCATCTAGTCTGGGCAAGCCTTTTTTGTTTTGAACAATATAAAACTGACACCCTGCCGAAAGCATTTCGGGATTGTTGTCGCGCCCTGCACCTACGGCTCCGTATATATGACGGATGTTTTTGCGGAATTCGGGTTTTAGCAAATAAGGCGAATCCGAAAATCCAGCAGGAGTATCGGGGCATCCTCCTTGTGCCACAAAATTGTTGATAACGCGATTGAAAGTTAGCGTATCCCAATAGTTCTGCTTAGCGAGCTTGATGAAGCTAGCTTTGTGATTGGGTGTTTCGTCGTAGAGCCAAAAGAGAATCTCGCCCATGTTGGTTTTGATTTGACCTACAGCATAGGTTTTTTCTTTGTAGTTTGAACTAACCAATACAGCAGCAAGGGCGAGCAATAAAAGAGTTTTATACATAGCGTTTTTTTGACAAGATGAAGTTGTCAAAAATAGTAAAAACCTACTGAAATCAAAACAACCTATTCATCTTCGCCTTTAGTAAGCTCTGCTTGGAGAGTTTGGGCACCAGTAAGTACGATAGGGGCGTTAGGTTTTGCAGGAAAGACAACCTCTACAAATCCCCCTTGCGAAACTCCGGTTTTTACTTCTACCGGCTGGTAAATACCCTGTGGTGTCTTGATAAAAACGTGGGCCGTTTCGCCAGTACGTACCAAAGCCAGCTCGGGCACTGTCTCTGCTTGGCGGGGTGAAGATTCCAATTTGGCATTGATGTATTGCCCAGAGATAACACGTGCCCCTTGGAGGGTAGCATATACATCTACGGTACGGCTTGTAGGATCAAAATAATTGCTGATGGAAGTAATCGTTCCCGAACCACCCTGAAACACTATTTTTTGACCTATCTTGATTTGGGGAAAGTCTTTTTCGAATACTTTCAGTACAAGGCGAGCATTGACTTGATTGGCTATTTCAAAAAGCGCTTCTCCCGCCCCAACCGATGCCCCTAAGCTAACTTTGGTTAGTTTTATGGTACCATTTATCGGAGAGCGTAAGGCGATACTGCGGACGATTTGGTTGGTTTTGAGGCTATTTGGGTCAAGGCCAATAAGCTGTAGCTTGGCTTCTAAACCTTGTTTGCTTGCTTCCAATACCCGTACTTCTGATTCGGCTTGTTGAAGTTTTCGTTTGGCTCCTACATCTTCTTGAGTGAGGGTCGTTTGGCGTTGGCGTTCTTGTTCGGCAAATATAAGTTGTCCTACGGTTTTCCAGTAATCTTCCTGTAATTGAATAAGTTCGAGGCTCTCAATGGTAGCAAGGGTACTACCTTTTGTGACTTGACTTCCTGCCAAAACGTGAATGCTACGGACAGTCCCCATCAACGGGAAACTCACGGAGGCAGTCTGCTGAGGGGGAACTTCGACGACTCCGTTGAGTACGATAGCATCATATACCGTACGGATTTGAGAATTTCCCAATGTAATTCCAAAACTTTTTTCTTGCTCAGGCGTAAGACGAAGTTCTGAACTATTGGCAGAAGGTTCTTCAGTTTGGGTAGTATCGGGTTTGGTACAGCTTAGTCCCAAAATACAAATGAAGAGAGGTAAGAGCGTATTTTTGGTGCTTGCCCAAATCATTTTAGGAGAGGATATGAATTGTGAGGAAATTTTCATGGTATTTTTCATTAAGTCATTTCTTAAGTTGAATCATATTTTTAGGAGAGGGTTTACTCTATTCCGAGCCATTTTTCCAGTTCAATGAGCTTTTGGGTAAAACGAAGCTGTTCGTTTAAATACCCTTCACGGATTTGCCATGCTTGCCGGGTATTCTGAAAAAACTCAATGTATTCAATGTCTCCTAGTCGAAATTGTTTGTAGGCGGTTTGTATCAGCAAATCAGCTTGTGGCAAAGCCGATTGTTCATAGTATTGGAGGGTGTTTTGAATTTGATTGAGGACTTGGTGTAGCACTTTGATTTGTGTCTCTGTCTGAAACGTAACCACTTTAAGTTGATTTTGAGCAGCTTGCTCATTGAGACGAGCGGCTTCTATGCGTGCTTTTTGAGGTTTGTTATAAAGTGGAATGCCAATACCCCCCGACACATAACTAAACCCTAATTTGCCCTCGATGGATTGGTTGGCCACTCCCACGCGCCAATCGGGCTTGAGCTGTGCGCGTTCGAGGTCGATATAATTACGACTTAGCTGGCTTTCAGCTTCGGCTAAGGCCACATAAAGATTATTTCCTTCCACTGCCGACAGCGAGCGTTGCAAACTCAAAGTGGTGTCTATTTGTAGAGGTTCATTTGTGTAAACCCACGCTTGTAGAGTAAGGTAGGAAGTTTGAAGTTCTTGTTTTAAAATGACCTCCCGATTTTGGACTTCACGTAAATTGGTAAGAGACGCGACTTTTTCTAATTGGCTTCCTTCGCCTGTTTGGTATCTTACATTCGTAGCTTCTACGGCTTTTTGATAAAGGGTATCTTGAGCGCGCAAAATATGTTGTAGACGATACAAATACAGAAGTTGATAGTATTGCTGTTTGATGTTGAAAATAAGTTCGTTACGCTGAAGTTGTTGCTGTTTTTTTACAACATTGACTTGTTGATTCAAAACTTTTTCACGGCTACGATACACCCCAAAAGGTTCAAAACTCTGAACTGCATTGAGTGTATAATCAAAGGGGCGTGCTTGAACTTGCCCTGCGAGCAAATCCGTAGAGAGTTTAGGAATAGACCAAGCGGAGCCTACGAGGGCTTGTTGCGACTCCAAATTGAGTTGGGAGGTTTTGAGTGAGAGGTTTTGCTGAGTGGCGCGCTCAATCACTTGGTTGAGCGAAAGGGGGGGGGATGTTTGGGCGTTGGCGATTCCTACTGTTATCAACAATACGATCACCGTAAGTCCTACTTTGGGAGTGGAGCTGTCTTTTTTTACCGAAAACAGGGCATATAATACAGGCAGTACTACCAATGTAAGTAAAGTAGCCGACAAAATACCCCCAATCACTACCGTGGCCAACGGACGTTGCACTTCGGCTCCGCCTGAGTTGGAAATAGCCATCGGTAAGAAGCCCAACGATGCCACGGTAGCAGTAATAAGCACGGGCCGAAATCGTACTTCTACGGTTTTGATGATTCGGTCATATACATCGGTAATACCTTGCTTCTCTAAATCATTTAGATAACTTATCAATACAATCCCATTCAATACCGCCACGCCAAACAAAGCAATAAATCCTACACCTGCCGAAATACTAAAGGGCATATCGCGCAGCCAAAGGGCAAAAATGCCCCCAATGGCCGACATTGGTACGGCCGTGAAAATAAGCAACGACTCTTTGAGAGAATGAAAGGTAAAATACAGTAAAGCAAAAATTAAAAATAAGGCCAGAGGCACCGCAAAACTAAGGCGTTCTTTGGCACGCTGTAGGTTTTCGAATGCGCCACCGTAAGTATAAAAATAGCCCGATGGCAAAGCCACTTTTTTCTCAATTTGAAGTTTTACATCCTTTACTACGCTTTCAACATCCCGATTGAGTACACCTATACCAATGGTAATACGGCGGCGGGTTTCCTCGTGCGAAATCTGCGCCGGTGCTTTACGGAAATCAATCAAAGCTACTTCTGACAAAGGCACCGTTCCGCCGGAGGGGAGGGGCACGAGCAATTGCCTTACGTTTTCGATGTCTTGCCGATGAAGCGAATCTAAGCGTACCACAAGGTCGAAACGACGTTCTTCTTCATACACTGTACCCGTGGTTTCGCCCGCAAAACCCGCTCTGATTAGCCGATTAAGGTCAGCAATATTGAGGCCATATTGGGCAATTTTGGCGCGATTGTAAGCGATGCTTATTTGCGGCAAACCCACGATTTGCTCCACACGTACACTCGCTACTCCTTCCACTTTTTGGATGATTTTGGCGGCGGCATTGGCGCGTTCGTATAGCACTTCCAAATCATTGCCAAACAATTTGACGACCACATCCGACCGCACTCCCGTAATCATCTCATTGAAACGCATCTGAATGGGCTGAGTCATTTCGACACTAGTACCCGGAAGCTCTTTGGCCAATACATCTGCCATTTTTTCGGACATTTCTTGGCGATTCTTTGCATTTTTCCATTCCGAAATATCTTTCATGTTTATCATCTGATCTACCATTTCGATGGGCATGGGGTCGGTGGGGATTTCAGAAGCACCCACCCGTCCTACAATCTGCTGGATTTCGGGAAAGTGTTTTTTCAAAATTTGGTGGGCTTTATTGGCCGCATGGATAGTTTCGGTGAGTGAAGTACCCGAGGCTGTGCGGAAGTCAATGGCAAGGTCTCCTTCATCTAGCGTAGGAACAAACTCTCCACCGAGTTGAGAAAATATCAAAAGGGCGACCGCAAAAAGTGCAGCAGTGATGCCCAAGGTGGCTTTTTTCCAACGAAGTGACCAACGAATCATGGGCTCGTAGCGGCGATAAAGCCATTGAAGTACCCGCTCCGAAAAAGTCCAATGTTTGTGTAAATTTCGACCCATTACCAACGACGACATCATGGGTACGTAGGTTAAAGATAAAATAAAAGCACCTAAAATGGCAAAACCAACCGTCAGCGCCATAGGCTTAAACATCTTGCCTTCGATGCCTACGAGCGATAAGATGGGTAAATACACCATCAAAATGATGATTTCACCAAAAGCTGCTGATGTACGAATGCGTTTGGCGGTTTCGTATACCATGTTATCACGTTCGGTGGGGTCATCTACATTGTTATGTTTGTTTTCTTCGTACCATACCTGAAAACGGTGCACAATGGCTTCTACAATAATCACCGCTCCATCCACAATCACCCCAAAATCAATGGCTCCTAGCGACATCAGATTGGCAGATATGTCGAAGGTATTCATCATTCCGATGGTAAACAGCATCGCTAGCGGAATCACCGAAGCCGCTACTAAACCTGCCCGTAAGCTTCCCATGAGCATTACGAGTACCACAATCACAATAAGCCCACCTAGAAGCAGGTTTTCCGTAACGGTAGAGATGGTTTTATTGATGAGTTTGGTACGTTCTATAAACGGTACTATCTCGATGCCTTCGGGCAGGGTTTTTTGAATACGCGCTACCCGCTCTTTTACTGCATTGACAGTATTGGCCGAGTTGGCACCTTTGAGCATGAGCACTATCCCGCCTACGGCCTCGCCTTCTCCGTTTCTGACGAGTGCCCCAAACCGATTGGCATGACCAAAGCTCACAGAAGCAACATCGCGTACCAATAATGGAATGCCTTTGTTGTTTTTAACCACAATTTGTTCAATATCGCTGAGGCTTTTCACGACCCCCTCGCCTCTGATAAATTGAGCCTGCCCGACCCGCTCAATGTAACTACCCCCTGTGTTGGCGTTGTTGTTTTGAAGCGCGGCATAAAGTTCTGGCAGTGTGGTATTATGAGCACGGAGACGTTCGGGGTTGACACTTACCTCGTATTGTTTGACAAATCCGCCAAAACTACTGATTTCAATAACACCTTCTATCCCAACCAATTGTCGTTTTACGATCCAATCCTGAATCGTCCTCAGCTCAGTAAGGTCATAGCGCTCATGAAAGCCTTCTTTGGTGGCAAGCGTATATTGATAGATTTCGCCGAGGCCCGTAGTAAGAGGGGCAATCATCGGTTTGCCAAACTCCGCAGGGATTTCGGCTTCTACCATTTTGAGTTGCTCAGCCACCCATTGTTTTCCTCGTATGATGTCAATATCATCTTTAAAAACAATCGTGACTACCGAAAGCCCTAACTTAGAAACGGAGCGAATTTCGGTTACATCCGGGATATTGGCCAGCGATAGCTCAATAGGGGTGGTCACAAATTGCTCTACTTCTTGTGCGGCTAAAGTAGGCGTAAGGGTGAGGATTTGTACTTGATTGGTGGTAATGTCGGGCACGGCATCTACCGGCAAACGCGATAACGAGTAACCGCCCCAAATGATGAGCGTAAGTATCGCCAACCCAATAATGAGTTTGTTTTTGATACTATAATGAATCAACGAATCAATCATGATTGATTTTAGTAATAAGTAAAATGAAAAAAGGAGAAATATGAATAGGAAGATGCTGCTGAAAGAAGCATCAGATGGGCACACTTATCCCATGAAGAACAAGAGACTAAGCTCGGGGTGGACAAATAAGCGCCTTGAAAGAGAGAAAGGCGTAAGAATTAAGCCACTGAAAGTTGGTTTCTTTAGAAAAGAAAACGGGAATATTACTTTCAAAAGATAAGATAGCAATAGGAAGTACACAAAGGCCCGCCGTGCCATTAACATCCATGCTAGGAAGATGATGTTTGGTTTGTTTGGTATGTGTGGAGTCGGCAGAGTAATGCATCCACAAAAACTCCCAAAAACTGAGCGGCGCAGGGGTTTCTTGCTTGTGCTCTTTGAAGTGGGCCCATACTTCTGGAGAGTGCAGGAGGTCGGTCGCCGTCCGAGGAAGGAGACTTTGCACCAGCACGATACACGCCAAACAGTATGCGACCAAAACTTTCATGGAAGAATGAAGTTATCAATCAAAAATACATTGAATGATACCAACAATCCTCACAATTGGTTCGGCTTTGCTAAAATTTAGAATTAGAATAGATAATGGTTGGTTTAACTGTTTGAAATATAGATACTTACTTTTTTTATTTTAAAAGGATGATACCTATCATTTGAAATTGTAGTCTTAGAGATGTTACTTTGTAAGTGTTTTATTTAAACTCAATCTAAATAGATTGGGCGTTCTAGTAGAAATTAGTGTTGAAAGATACTAGAATAAGAAACCTAGCGAGAAGAAATACCTAATAACTTATGAAAACCATTGCTGATTTAAAGATAGGAGAGAGGGCTTTTGTGAAAGAATTTCAACAGGTGGATTTGTCGTTGAAATTACTTGAGATGGGATGTTTGCCGGGAAGTGAAGTAATGCTTGATTTTATTGCTCCCTTGGGCGACCCTCTTGGTATTCAGGTAAATGGCTATTGTTTGGCCATGCGTAAAGAAGAAGCAGCAACGGTTTTGGTAGAAGAAAGCATCTGACTATTTTGAAAAAGACACCTATTATTGCCCTTATTGGAAATCCCAATAGTGGCAAATCTTCGTTATTTAATCAGCTTACTGGCTTACGCCAAAAAGTAGGTAATTTCCCAAGTGTAACGGTCGAAAAAAAATCAGGGCCGTTGATGTTGGAAGGGCAAACCGAAGCGACGGTGGTTGACCTACCTGGGCTATATAGCCTTTATCCTAAAGCACTTGATGAGCGGGTGGTGATTGATATTTTGGCTAATCCCCACCACGAAGATTATCCTGATGTAGTGGTAGTAGTAGCCGATGCATCAAATCTCAAGCGGAACTTGCTGCTTTTTACGCAGGTAGCTGACCTTGGGCTGCCGGTGGTGTTGGCCTTGAATATGCTTGATGTAGCAGAAGACAAAAACCTGCAAGTCAATGCCGTAAAGCTGGCAATGAAGCTAGGCGTGGCAGTGGTTCGTATCAACGCCCGCGTAGGCGAAGGGCTTGATAATCTCAAAAAGGCCATTGTCCAAACTTTAGAAAAACCCAAAAATATTCAGAAATATTATTTTGATCCCGCAGAACAGTTTCCGGGCTTGATAGATGAAGTAAAAAAAGACAGCCAATTGTCAAACAATTATTTGGCGCTTCATTATGTACAGCAACATGATATTTTTTCATTTTTATCAACCGAAAAACGCGTCGGATTCGACAAATTGATAGAGAAGCATGATTTCAAAGAGAGTGGCTTTCAAGCCGCCGAAACCATGCACCGCTATGCTGTGATTGATGGATTGGTAAAAGAGTCGGTAAAAACGACCGACAATTTTCTGGTAAAACCCCTATGGACCCAAAGATTAGACAATATATTGCTACATCCATTTTGGGGATACGCCGTCTTTTTTTTGGTGTTGTTAACGATTTTTCAAGCCGTATTTACGCTGGCTTCGTATCCCATGGATATGATTGATGCAGGAATAGCCTCCTTCAATGATTGGCTCAAAGAAACCTTACCACCGGGTTTAGTTACTGATTTGCTTACAGACGGTCTAGTGGCGGGAATTGGAGGCGTCGTGATTTTTATTCCTCAAATCGCCTTTTTGTTTTTGTTGGTAGCTCTTTTAGAAGAGTCGGGCTATATGGCAAGGGTGATGGTGATTATGGATAAACTCATGAGGCGTTTTGGGCTGAATGGCAAAAGTGTTGTGCCGCTTATTTCGGGCGTGGCGTGTGCGGTTCCGGCCATTATGTCGGCTCGTAGTATCGGAAATCGTAAAGAGCGTTTGCTTACCATTTTGGTCACGCCTTTGATGAGCTGTTCGGCGCGTTTACCTATTTTTACCATTTTGATAGCCTTGGTCGTACCTGCTACGCCAGTTTTGGGCTTTTTTACGCTACAAGGTCTTACATTGATGGGTTTGTATTTGTTGGGGTTGTTGAGTGCTTTATTGTCGGCTTGGGCCATAAAAGGCTGGGTTGCCAATACTGAGAAAGGGTATTTTGTGATGGAAATGCCTACTTATAAAGTGCCACGTTGGTATCATGTAGGCTTGGCAGTGTGGGATAGTGTCAAGTCTTTTGTGACAGAGGCCGGAAAAATCATCGTAGCTATTTCGATTATCTTGTGGGTATTGGCTACTTATGGCCCGGGCGATAGCATTGAAAAAGCTGAAGAGCAGGTAAAACAAGAAAAACCAATGCTACAAGGAACGGAATTGGACAATGCGATTGCAGCTCAAAAACTTGAAAACTCGTATGCGGGGCATTTTGGGAAATTTATCGAACCCGCCATCGCCCCTCTTGGATATGACTGGAAAATAGGTATCGCTCTACTGGCTTCTTTTGCGGCACGCGAGGTGTTTGTGGGGACGATGAGTACTATTTATAGCATTGGGAGCGAGGCTGATGAAGACAACGGCACCATCAAAGCCCGAATGCGGGCCGAGATTAATCCCAAAACAGGTAAGCCGATGTATACTCCTGCCTTGGCTTTTTCGCTGTTAATTTTTTACGTATTTGCCATGATGTGCATGAGTACGATTGCTACGGTATATCGCGAAACGCATGGCTGGAAATGGCCCCTCATTCAGTTGGCTTACATGACAGTTTTAGCCTATGGATTAGCATTTTTGACGTATCAATTACTGAGTTAAAACGCCCGTAGGGATAGGCTTTGCGTCTATCCCTCTACTTTACGTCTATCCCTCTACACGTCTACGTCTATCCCTCGTACATTTTTATTTTAAAAATAAATCTCCTGAGCTACTCGGTAAGTGTTACAATGCGCTTCAACAATATCGGCCAAACGCGGCGAATAACCGCCCCCCATCGAAACCACCACAGGGATGTTGCGTTGGCGACATTGCTCAAATACGAATTGGTCGCGTTGGCGACAGCCACTAAGAGAGACCTTAAGGTGTCCTAATTTATCAGTCTCTAAAATATCAACTCCTGAAATATAAAAAGCAAAATCTGGGTTTTGTTGGTCAAATAGGTTCGGTAAAGTCGTGGTTAATAGGTCTAAGTAAGTTTGGTCGTTGGTGCCCGTAAGCAATTCAATATCAAGGTCAGAGGTTTCTTTGTGCAACGGATAATTGTCTTTGCCGTGCATCGAAAAAGTAAAAACGCGCTCTTCGTTTTGGAAAATAGCCGCCGTGCCATTGCCTTGATGCACGTCCAAATCAATCACCAAAATCTTATGAGCTTGTTTGGTTTCTAACAAATAATGAGCGGCGATAGCCACATCATTGAGTAAGCAAAAACCTTCTCCTCGGTCGGCAAAAGCATGGTGAGTCCCGCCGGCAACATTCATCGAAATTCCGTATTTTTGAGCAAAATGTGTACATTCAATGGTACCTTGGGCGATGCGCGTTTCGCGTTCGATAAGCTCCGACGAAAGCGGAAATCCAATCCGACGAATCATTTTATCCGAAATTCTTAGATACTTTAAGTCTTCCCAGTATGTTTGTGTGTGAACTCCCAAAATCCAGCGTTCGTCCAAATCAGCAGGCTCAAAAAAATGTTCTTTAGTACAAGTCCCTTCATACATAAGCTGTTCGGGAATGAGCTCGTATTTGAGCATCGGAAAGCGGTGTGGTTCGCCATTAGGACCTTTGGGAAGAGGGTGACAATATAAAGGAGCGTAGGCTATTTTGAGCATGAAAACAATAAAATGATTTAGAGGAAAATTTCGTTATAGTAAAACACACATTTTAATTAACACTTGAACACGATGAAAGTTAAGTTTTTGAACCTTTTTTTGGGGCTAGTAGTCGCCATATTGAGTTTTTCTTGCACGCCCGACCCCTTGCAAGATTTGAGCCTAGAAGATTCGCAAGTTTTTATTACGAACTACGACAAAAATGCCAAGTTTAATAATTATGCTACATTCAGCCTGGCTGATAGCGTATTTGTAATTCAAAACGACCGTTCGGGCGTATCTACTTCTGCCTTTGATTTTAGGGTATTGAGTAGAGTTGCCGAAAATATGACCAAGCGGGGCTACAATCGTATTTTGAAAGACGCCAAGCCTGATTTGGGCGTCAATGTGATGCGCATTAGCGAAACCCAAACGGGACTTGTGGCCAACTACAACCCTTGGAACAGCTATTGGGGATACGGAGGAGGTTTTTATTATCCACCTACTTATTCTTACTACCAATCTACGGAGACCTATTGGTACGTCGAAATCATCGATCTCAAAAATGCAGGCACGAGCCAACAAGCGACCGTAATCTGGAATGGGCAGATTCGTGGCAATGGTATATTTGACGAAAATGCCCTGTTTTCGATTATAGATAGCCTCTTTGCCCAATCGACCTATATAAAACGTAATTGATTTTTTGATTAACCACACTCGCTAAAAGCAGCATTCTAAAAAATGAAAAAAATATTGTGTTTGATAATAGCGGCAGGTTTCTTTATCGATGCCTCTGCGCAACAGGTAATCACCCGCGATCAGCTCTACAAACGTGAGTCGCCCTATGAACGCTACACTACTTATCGAATTTCGGTGACAGGCGGACTAGGGCTTCCGATGGGGAGCTTTGGGGATTATATGGAAAAATCCACTTTGCGGAATTATTCTATTTTGATGGATTTCGTTTTTCCTAAAAATAACCTTTCCGTAGGTATTTCGCTAGGGTCACAATACTTCAAAAATCGCCTACCTCGTCAGGTGTATAATTTTGATAGTCAGGATGTATCAGCAGTACAAACCCGTACCTTGTCGGCGATTCCGCTGGTAGTGACGGGTAGCTACCACATTGGCAAAGTCAATGCCCCTATTCGTCCTTATGTGCAAGTAGGTTTAGGAGGAGCTTTTGCTGAATTAGCGAATTATTATGGTACTATCCCTACCGGCGACAATGGCTTTAGGTTTGTGGCACAAGCAGGGGCTGGAATCAGGGCCTTGTTTAATAAAAATGGGAAATTTGGCTTAGAAGCGGGGGCTACCTATCAGCATTTACCGTTTGAGGTAGCTAGCGAAGGTGTCAAAGATGCCTCCTCCTTTAATGTTCGTGCAGGCTTGTTTTACCGTTGGTGGTAAAGGTCAAGTTAAAGTACTAATAAATAAAATCCCCCTTATCTTCAAAAGTAAGGGGGATTTTATTTAGGCTTCAATCGTAATTTCGTGAGTAATCTGAGCCAATGGTTCAAACTGCGCTGTAGCGGAGCAGTATTTTTCCATCGAAAGCTTCACGGCTCTTTCTACTTTGGCAGGGTCCAAATTTCCTTTGAAAAAATAATGGATTTTGACATTACGAAAGGGCGAGCGCTCAGTGTCATCTTCTTTGACACGTTCGCCTTCTACCGATATGCGGAAGTCAAGGATTTCTTGACGTTGTTTTTTCAAAACCAGTACTACATCAATCGCTGAGCAACTTCCCAAACCCATCAGCAGTAGTTCCATAGGGCGTACACCTGCGTTTTGCCCACCTATATTGGGAGAAGCATCCGTGTGTACAATGGCCTCAGAGGAGCCTCGGGCTTCGAAATGAAACCCATCATCTACGCGCACTAGTTCTACTTTCATATTTTAAGCTTCTTGTTCTTCGATGATGTTGATTTTGAGGATTTTGTTGCCCTGACGAATCGCATCAATCACCTCCAAGCCATCTACTACTTTACCAAAGCAGGTATGTTTGCGGTCGAGGTGGGCGGTATTGTTGCGGCTATGGCAGATAAAAAACTGAGACCCCCCAGTATCACGGCCAGCGTGAGCCATCGAAAGTACACCACGGTCGTGGTATTGATTACCGCCGGTAAGTTCACACTTGATATGATAGCCTGGGCCACCACGCCCCGTACCTTCAGGGCAGCCACCTTGAATCACGAAGTCAGGAATTACTCGGTGAAAGGTAAGCCCATCATAAAAGCCACTTTTAGATAAATTGACAAAATTAGCAACGGTATTAGGGGCATCCTTTTCGTAAAATTCAATCAGCATGGTCCCTTTTTCGGTAATCATTTCTGCTTTAAGCATATTCCAAATAGTTTGATTGTTTTTTTCAAATAAATACTAGTGAACCAGATAACCAAATCTAAATTTACTTAGTTCGGCAAAGGTAGGGCTTATGATTTATTGAAGCAAAGTTAGCTTTGAATGCCTCTAAAAAGGATGTCTTTGTGTTTTTTTTGCCGAAGCCAAAAAACTATTTTTGTGTAAAACAGTTCCCTTGATATGGCAAATCACGAAGTTATTATCATAGGCGCCGGTGTAGCGGGTCTTACCTGCGCCAAATATTTGAAAAGTTATGGAATAGAGGCTTTGATATTAGAGGCCTCCGATGCCGTGGGAGGAAGAGTAAGAACCGACGTTGTAGATGGATTTTTGTTGGACCGAGGTTTTCAGATTTTGTTGACGGCTTATCCCGAAGCCCAACGGCTCCTCGATTATGAGGCTTTGCGACTGCAAGCGTTTCGACCGGGAGCGTTGATTCGTCTCAACAAGACTTTTGAAGTCATGAGTGATCCATTCAAAGAGCCGCTCCAATTGTTCAAGACGCTGTTTGCGCCAGTGGGTACTTTTGGCGATAAGCTCAAAGTACTTCAACTATCCAATGAAGTGAGTAAAGAATCAACGGAAGCGTTTTTTGAGGAAATAGCTACCGATACCTTGTCGTATTTGAGACAATATGGGTGGAGCGAAACAATGATTACTAACTTTTTTAAGCCTTTTTTTGGAGGTGTTTTTTTGGAAAACAAGCTAGAAACGGCCAGCAACTTTTTTCGATTTATTTTCAAACAATTCTATACAGGCTTGGCGGTGTTGCCTTCTCAAGGGATGCAGGCTATTCCTCAGCAAATCGCCAATAAATTGCCAAAAGAAGCGGTAAGGCTTAATAGCAAAGTGGCAAACATCGACAAAAACACAGTTTATCTTGCCAATGGGGAAGTGATGACCGCCAACCACATAGTAGTAGCTACGGATGTATGTCAAGCCGATAAGCTTCTTAGTCGAAATGTGTGTCGTGAATACAATGTCACTACTTGTACGTATTTTGAGGCAAATACTTCTCCCCTGAAAGAAAAAATGCTAGCTCTCAATCCCAATCGATTGGGAGTAGTACACCACATGTGCGTGCCCAGCGATATTTCACCTAGTTATGCGCCTTCGGGCAAATCCTTGATTTCGGTTAGTACGCAAGATTTAGATTTGTTTGATGAGAAAAAACTAACTGCCCAAATTAGGGCAGAACTAGGTGAGTGGTTTGGGGATGAAGTAAAGGGTTGGCGGCATTTACGAACCTATCATCTACACCAATCACTTATAAAATACACAGTCGATGCGTTA
>VFQN01002020.1_pt1 | contig 32419 bp, 37 predicted proteins | sample 3512371 | NCBI WGS metagenome assembly VFQN01 (sample SAMN10412370, study PRJNA504923) | tailings metagenome | isolation source: Replicate 2 from Balatoc abandoned mine | place: Philippines: Itogon, Benguet | collected 2017-08-28 | reverse complement strand
TGCGCGGCCTGAAAGCGGTGGTATTTTGTGAAAATAAAATAAGATACCAGCCCTGAGTACGACATGGCAGCAACTGTGTCTCAGGGTCACACCAGTTGACAATGGGCGGCAAGGTTACAGTTACAGTTACAGACCCAAGCGGGGCACGTCCAGAGAGCCAGGGCGCCATAAGGACGAATGATGCGAGCAAAAAGCAAGGGACACGACACTGCGCCTGCAGAGCGCCTGCAGAACTTGGTTTGGCTTCTGGGGATGCAGCTGGAACAGCCAAAGAAGTCGGATGCAACATCGGTCCGATCTACATCGGTGGTTCAAAGCACGAAAGCAGGCGCATTCTGGGCAACGAAAGGCAATATATGAAGTCCCCTTTGGGGACCCTCCGAAACAGCCTTTGAGCGTCTTACCGCCGAAAGGCACGGGCACACCTAGGCACACAGATGGCTTGCACCCTGAGGACCCAAAGCGGCCCGTACCGGTGACCTCCACACGCGTGCTGAAAGGGTCTAGCCCATGTGCGTAAATGCGGCCCCTTGCCACGCGTATGCGGCAAGAACCGAAAGGACTGAAACATATGCTGCTGTGGCTGTTCGCCAATGGCAGCAAGACCAACCGCGCAACAAAAGTGGACTCCGAGCATGCACCCATGCACCAACCTAGGCTGCGAGCCGCTAACAAAGCAATAAGGTTGCCGTCATCTTGCGCGTCCCAAAGCAAAATGAGTTGCCAAAAGGCCGTCATCGTCCGCGTGTCCCCGCGCCCTCGGCCCCTCACGTCCCAACCGCCACCCTCAGTGCCACCCGGCCCGCCGCCTCACCCCGCCCCCTGGCCCTGCACTCCTCCAGCCACCCCTCCCGCAGCCCCCGCCCTGCACCCGGCAGCCACACCACCTCCACGCCCCTAGCCACACACACATCCAACAGCGCCATGTCGTACTCCTCCTCGCTACCCCGCCATGCACCCTGCTGCTGCGCCTGGCCCTGCCCCTGCGCCCCTCCTCCCGCTCCCCGAAGCCTTGATTTCGCTCTGTTGCCCCTGCCCCCTGCGGAACCAGAACCCTTGGAGACCTCCTCCTGCGCTGATGCCATGACCCGCAGCTCGCCGTACAGCTCCAGGGACTTCAAGTACGGCAGCACGCGGGCTGATGACCCGTGGGTCACTTCCTGGTTACCACCTGCCTCCACACCGCCTGCCGCAAGCGCCGCTGCTGCAGCTACCGCGGCCTCCACAGCCGCTGCTGCCGCTGCGGACGGCGGCGGGAGGGCCATCTCGGGCCCAGCAGTTGCGAACCCCGCCGCCGTCCTTGCATTACCCGCCTTGCCTCGGCTCTCCCCAATGAACCCGGCCACCCCGTGTGCCAGCAGCGCCAGCAGCTCCTCCCCGTGGCTCCTGGTGACCCGCAGCGTGCGCAGGTTAATACACAGGGGCATGATCGCGAGCAGGTCCAGGTCGGAGGGGACCGACAGCGCCGTGAGGCACGGGGCAAATGGGGCACGTGGCACGGGAGGCTGTGCCGCCACGTGCCCAGCTGGTAGCGCCCTTGGCGGTGCAGCGTCGTCGCTGCCGGGGACGGATCCGGATGTGGGCCGTGCGTGTGGTCCTGCGACGCCTGTGACGGTGGAGGAGGACGGACCCGCCGCCCCTGCGCCAACGTCAGCCCCCGGCTCAGCCCCAGCGCCCGCAACTGCTGCTTCCGCTGGCTTGGTTGCGCCCACACCTGCACCCACACCTGCACCTGCACCCGCACCAGCCCCTGCAGCAGCACCGGAAGCTGCTGCCTCCTCCAGTTGGGCTGCGGCGGCCAGCTTGCACAGCGTGTCCTGCCACTCGTACCGGGAGGGGCAGGGCTTGGCAGTGCTCCGCAGCGTCCGCTGTATGCGCAGCTCGTCCGCGGTCCACTCCCGCGGGAGGGGCTGCGGACATGGTACAGCGCGCAATTGGCGGCGGGGTCGAAAGCAGCAGCGCGAGACGAGGATTAATGCCTTTTGGCTCCCCGTACGAAAATGCACATGGGCACCGGGCATGGGCAGGGCATGTTGCTATATGCTGCATACTACTTATGTGGGCGCAACGTGGTAGTCAGTAGCTGGGCAGGGAGGGGATTGGAGCAGGGTAGCGAGCTGCGAGCTGCGGGCTTGGCACCCGCTGCCTATGGGGGCAACGCTCATGGGTCAGTGTCAAGCAGTTACAGTGTCAGGCCCAGTAGGGCGCGTCCGGAGAGCCATGGGGGCCATGAGCTTGGCATGTGGCCATCAATTATTCCAAATTAAGGGCTACATGGGCCATTTGGCCTAGGTATGCCAAATCCCCATGACCCCTGCTTTGCCGCCCTGTGGCGTGTAGCGGTGCAGGTGTTGGGAGGATCAAAGCAAACAGGAAGCTAGGGGGAGCGATGACATGGAACAGCGTCGCATAGACAAGAAAGCGGTGAGCAACGACCGTGAAGGCTATGAGCAGCAGGCTTGGTGTGTGCATCATATGCGGGCCTCAAATAAAAGCAGCACACGCCAAGTCAAGTGTTAAGTTGTCAAGGCATGTGGTAGGACACCAGGCGCAGGACAAAGTGTACCTGGTAGCCAATATCGCCAACGTCTGAAGTCCCATCTCACCATGTCCCTGTGCGGGTGCGCCCTGTCATAGGCATAGTACAGCTCCAGCTGCTGCAGCTGCAGCGGCGCCGCGTAGCCGGCCTGCCGCTCACGTATGACGAACAGCAGCGTGTCAAGCCACGTGTCAGGCACGCACAGCACACGCAGGCGGGGAGGCAGTGGCGGCGTGGCCCCAGTCCAACCCGCGTCCTCGTCCTCCTGCTCCTGCTGCGGGTACTTCACCTGCGGCACCCATGGGTTGAATACACCCTGTGTGCCGAAGATGCCGCGGTTGTGGAACGCCCACTGCCCAGCCGTGTCAGGGACCCGGTCCTTAATGACTCCGCCCAGCGTCTCGTGCACCCCCGTGACGCGGAACACCAGCAGCTGGGGGGCCAGCAGCGCCAGGGGCCTGCGGGGACAACGTGTGGGTTAACGGCAGTGTGTGTTAAGACTTGGCAGGGGGCTTGTTACGTTCAACACCAGCAACCAAGAGGGCGCCAGGGGCCTGCGGCACTCCAGGCGTGGGCATACGGTAAGGGCCGTGTGGGTTAAGGCGACAGGCGTTACGTCGTCATTTTAGACACGACAGGATAGCAGTAGCATCGGCAGCCGGGTAGCCACTGGGTTGGGGGCATGCTATTTGGGACAGTGCAGCCCGGATGCAGCACGCAAACGGTGCGCTTCCGTGCGGGTACAAGGTGCCAGCGGTATGGGGAACAGACGCACGCAAGGTGGCGCAAGAACAGGCATGCCGCACATAGACCCACAAATCCAGACATATCCGTGAACCAACGCTTGAGATATATTATTACTGCTATTTACCAGCGTGTAGGTACGCCCGAGCAGGGCTCAACCCGCCATGCACTCAACAGTCGGCCGCCAGCCTGAACACCGGAAGGTACGTATTGGCCTGCCTCGGCGCTATGCAAGGACGACAGGAACGGCAGCGCATAGGCAGACCCGATAGATCCACCAATGACCACGCAAACCGGGAGCCTTGCCCACCCACGGCTAGTGCATAGATGCACATACAGGGAGCAACAGTAACCACCTAAATCACGAGCTGTGCTCAACCTACACCCAACCCAGCAGCTGCTAACCCACTTACCAGGCGCACACGTTGCCCTGCCACGGTGAGTCCAGGACCAGCACCTGCAGCGAGGGGTGCGGCGCCGGGGGCCATAGCCGCAGCCCGCCACCAGCTACCCCCGGACCCACTGCTCCGCCTGCCTGCTGCTGCCCCTGCTGCCCTCCGCCCCCTCCTCCGCCTCCCGCCCACGCCGCCGCCGCGCCTGCTACTGCTGCTCCTCCCGCCATGCCCCCAGGCCCATGCCCTTCCTGCTCCATATCCTCCTCCATATCCTCCTCATCTTCCGAGTCCTCCACCCCGTCTCCGTGCACGGGCGCGTTGCGGGCCATGTCCAGCCATCCCACGTGCAGGTGTCTTAGCTGGGCCATGCGCACCACCGCCCCCGCCCAGGTGTGCGGCGTGAGGGCCACCTCCCGCAGCTCCAGCACCACAAGGGAAGTGAGGGAGGGAAGCAGCCGCGAGGCGCCGCGCTGGGCGGGCTACGTTGGGCGGGGAGAGGGAGGTCAACACAGGGTGCTGTTAGTACAACAGGATTTGTGCCGCAGTACGTGACATGGCGGTGAGTGGGCGGTGGGCGGGCGTCAGCGAGGCCACGTCGTTGCATGTCGCAGCAGGGGAGCAAACAGTGCGGAAGCGGCAGATGGGCTGCGCATCCAGGTGCATGGACGACAGGCGCAGCGAGGTCAGGGGCTGTTCGGCCCTATGTGTCACAGCTACTCCGTACGCAGTGCTGTAACCCAACGTCATTGAGCCTCCTGCCACTGCACTTGGAGGTTAGTGGGCGGTGGGAGGGCGGCGGCAAGGACATGCAAGTGGTTGCATAACGCGACAGGGGAGTTGACATCGCGGAAGCGGAAGACGGGCTGCGCCCCGCACCAGGTACATGGACGACAGGCGCAGGGAGGTGAGGGAGGGCCCCCACGTGCTCCATGCCACCACCTCGTCCTCGTAGGCGTCGCAGGATCGCAGGTCAGCCTCGCGCAGGGCCGTCAGCCGCGACAACACCACCAGTTCGTGGGGAACGGGCACCTGTGCCGTCGACAGGGAGGATGGACGTGTGTCTTAGCATGTGGGCGTGTCGTGTCGTGCGAGTGTGCTGCAGCAAGGCAGGCGAGCGGGAACAGGCCCCCCAGCTCGTGGGGCATGTGGACCTGTGGGTGCAATGGGCGTGAGTCAGCATTTGGGCGTGTGCGTGACGTAAGTGCCTGCGGAAGGAAAGCAGGTGGGCCGGGACAGGGCAACCAGCTTGCAGGGCACGGGCAATGGTGTGTTAGCATGTGGACGTGTGTGTGACGTAAACGTATGCGGCAGGGAGGCATCTGGGCAGGGTAGTCGCGGGGGAGTGCAGCTGCGGCGCGGGCACGGAGTAGCGAGGGTCTGTGCACGTGTCTATCATTGTGGACCTTCGGTTGCGCGGCAGGAAGGTGGGACAAGGCCACCTAGCTTGCAGGAGACGACATGGAGGACATAGGCGGAGAGCAGCAGGCGTGCGCTGGGTGATGGACTCTATGGTGTCTACCCAGAGATGCACGCAACTGCCGTACGTGCTGGTGTCGAACGCACACGTGTGTGCCATACCGTGCCGTACCTCGTAGTGCACGTGCACGTGGCCCAGGCGCGTGAGGTGGGTGAGCTGGCCCAGGCAGGTCAGGCCGCGGGGGCTGGCCATGGTGCAGTTCCTGCGGTGGGGCCGTTGGGCAGCCAACAAAGTTTAGTGTCAATGTGACCATGTTTGGAGCACGTGCAAACGAGTGGCCATGCAGGCCCAAAAGGGTTGCGCAAGCATGGGCATGCTTAAGGTCGGTGGCGAGCGGGGAAGGGGCCAGGGTAGAAGGCAAGGCTGCAAGAGCGCCCAGCGCGTTGTCAAACGGTGAGGACAAGGTTGCTGGTGCCGCCCTTTATGTTTCAGGATGTACATGAACTCGTTCCCTGCCCCCACCTGATGGTGAGGTCCTGCAGGCTGGTCAGCCGTCCCAACGCGTCCCCGTCGGAGCCGTTGAACGTCAACCCCACCAGCTCCAGCCTCGTCAGATTGGCCCCAGCAGCAGCAGCAGCCAGCGAGGGCCCCAAGCCGCCGGGAAAGGGGCTCAGCGGCAGCCCCGGGAGCCGCACGCACTCGAGGGAGAGCGAGGCCAGGCCGTTGAGATCCAGCGGGTGGTAGCTGGCGGAAGCTGCCGTGGCTGTTGCGCTGGAGGGTAGCGCGTCGGGCGGGGGCGAGAGCCAGGCGTGGGTTAGGTGGAGGTGCTTGAGGGAGGGGAAGTGGCGGCGGAGGGCGCGCATGGTGACGGGCGTGAGGAGGGCGTGGAGGGGCACGGGCGCGTTGCGTGGGGGTTGAGGGGCTGTGGGTTGAGGTTGTTGAGACATGGTGCGTGGGGTGGAGGGGAGGCCGACGTGTAGCGTCAGGTGCGTCGCGCCGACCATGGGGGGCGCGAGGGCGAAGGTGTGGCGCAGCAGGTCATTGTACGGCACCTCGACGGAGTGTACGGCAAGCTGGTTGGCGAGTACGGCACATGTACGGCTGGCGGCCCGCAGTCCGCCGTAGCCGTGCAGCTGCGTGCGTTGGGAAGACAGGCCGCGCTCCAGGGTGTGTAGGGGCAAGCATTGGTCCTGCTGCTGCTGCTGCTGCTGTCGCTCCTGAGTGTCATGGTGTAATGTACTGCAGGCGCTGTGGTGGTTATGATCTGTGAAAGACGTCGCTGTGCGGCCGCCGCGGCTGTGCGTTTGGTGCTCGGGCTGTTGCGGCTCGAAGGCAGGGTGCCCTTGCTGCCCACAGCCCGCCTGCGCCAAGCCGCCACTGATCAGCAAGTCCTCCAGCCGCTCTTGCTGCTCCCGCAACGTGAGCACATGATGAGATTGCGAGATGGAGGTTATGAGCATTTGCAGGAAGTCGTCTGGGAGTTGCAGAGCTGCTTGGAAGGCCGGCGCTTGGGGGGCGCTCCGCCCAGGGCCGTGCGCCTGGGCCATGGTGAGCGGCCCCAGAGCTTACGACGAGCTTGCTCAGCAGTTGCGTTCTCTACAGTTTGTTGTTACATCTTTATGCAAAGTTCCGTAGCTAGAACGATGATACGGAAGCACTGTAAGTTGCGGAACATCACAAAAGCAGGTGAGGAGCAGCACGTCGACCAGTTATCATTGCGGTCTACAACTCGCTGGTATCCACTGCGTTAGCACGTCAAATGCCTCGCGATTGAAAGCTTCCCGGCGACCCGGTACACCTCAGCACGCAAAGCATGATCGCATGGCAGTCCCCGTCCATCCAACGACGAAATCCTTAGCATCTTGCAGCCAGCTCTTTTGTAGCTATGGCCAGATCATGGTGACATCACTGTGTATGAGTCTCAGACTCTCTCGTCAGACTCTCTCGTGCTCCGGAACCTGGACCGACTCGGTCAACCCTACGAGGCCCTACGCGCCTATGACATTATGGAAGCACACAGTAAGGTTGATAGTCAACTTTTGCCCATTTGTCGGAGTGCCGCCCAATGTCTCGTTGAGCTACGTCCTTAAGCGAAGGCCCTAGGGCATACCAGGGGCTGCTGATTATGATGTACTTTAGCGCCCAGCAATATGGTTGCTCCCAATTGAAGACGCCGCGGACGGGCAAGAGCTTTCCGTAGCGGCCTCCGGAACTGGCAGCTCGCAAGCACCATTTGTCCAACGGCAGAGAGCTTGGTCTCATACCTTCCTGCGCAAACAGCAATGTAGTCTAACCACTTGGGGACCAGAAGACCGATTCGTCGATTGCCAGACCCAGTTCAACCCGGGCGGTGAGCCGGTGACCCGCCAAGCTCATCCAGCTGGCGTACTGTAGGGCACAACTGGTTCATTGCCCTCTTCCGGCCGCAAATACGCATTGAGAAGGCTTCCCAGCATTTACAATGGAGGCGACCGGAAACCTGGCCATTTCCACCTGCGACCGGCGCACTGCCGGACCCCCTCCGCCACCTCTCCCATCGACCACAGCCGACCTGCAGCAGCTTCCCTCCGGCCCCGCGGAGCGCACCTCCACGTCCCCCCTCTCCTCCGCCCTCCCCGCCCACACTTCCTCCTCCGGTCCCCTGGACCTGCTTTCACTGCCCCTCAGCGCCCAGGCCAACCTGCTGCAGCAGTGCTCCCGCCCCTCCCTGGCCGCCCTGCGTGCCACGTGTGCGCACCTCAAGCACATGGTGGACAGCCACGTCACCGCCGTACACATCACGGCGGCCGCGCTGTACCAGGAGCTCCTGCCGTACGTGCCTGCGGGTACGGCAGCCGCGGAGGCGTTGCTGTCGTACATCAGGGATGACGTGGCCCCGTGGGCCTTGCCAAGGCAGGCTGGAGGAGCAGGCGTGGGGCCAGCAGAACCGCCCCCACGGTTGCTCCAACAGCAGGAAGGGGATAAGCGGCAGCAACAGCAGCAGCAGCAGGAGGTACCCAGTCCGCTGCCGTGTGTGGAGGAGCTGGCAGTGCAGTGGCTTTCGGAGGGGCAAACCAGCTCACTGGGATTGCGTCTCCGGCCTCTGAACAGGTGGGTAGCTGCTACGGTTGGTGGTAAGGCTCCGTGCATGGGGCCAATATTAGGCCGCAAGCAAAGACGCTTTCCGCTTCCTTGCTGGTCTATAGGAGATCTGATTGAGGTTGCTGTGGTTTCTTTTCAGACGTAGAGCAGCTGGCCCCCTTACAAACACACCGACAGGCAGCTGCCGCCGAAGCTGTTTGCAGCGGCCATGGCTCCCCAATCGCACCTGCACTTCTCACCCCATGGCCTGCAGCCTAACACATCACAATGACAGCTACAGACCCCAACGTGGCCCCGTCCCCGAGAGCCAGGGACCATAACGACCAGTGATGCATGCATGTTGCTGAGTGGGCGGGGCTTAGTCGCCTCTGTCCGCATGCTGCTTGGTGCATCTTCTTTGTCTGAAAGCCCGAAGGGGGCTGTCGGAGGGGCTGTAGTCATAGAGCTGCTGCCTTTACCCACAGGCAGCTGCCCCAGGAGCTGTTTGCGGCGGCTCGGGATCGCTTCCCCAAGCTGCGGCGGCTGGTGCTCAAGCACGTGGTGCTGTGGGATGACGATTCGGACATGGACCGTTCTGGCGGGGCCGGGGCGTACGGCAACGTGCCCTTGCCTTACGGCAACGAGGATGACGGCGACGATGAGTACCCGTTGTACGACAGCTACGATGACAGTCATGACTACGAGAATTACGACGGTGGGCTGTGGTTGAACGTGGTGGAGAGGTGCTGTGCGGGTTGGCTGTGGGAGTTGGGGCTTGCTGTGCTACCGTATTTGCTGCGGGCATGGTGTGCGGGGACGGGGCATGCGTGTATGAGTGAGGCTTAGTGGCGGTCGGGTTGCATGGCACAGCCGCTGCATCTATTGGTTGGGGGCCAACGGCATTTTATGGGGCGACGGGGTGGAACTGAGGCATGGTATCCTGGTCTGAAGTACTGACGGACCAGGTACCGCAACATTTCATTTGCAGCGGTGCACAGTGTCGCCACGAAGCTGCCGTTTTAGTCCGCAATCCTTGCTCCACATTATATAAGGGTTGCTGCGGAAGGGTGTTGCAACTGCGTGCTTTGTGGGGCCGTAGGTTCTTGACTGGCTGCATGCAAGTATGCAACGGCGGGGCCAACCCTTGCCCTATGTAAGGCCCCAGTCCGGCACATCGCGCACCAACATGTCCCCCCGCTGCCTGTCGAACAGATGACTACCCGTACTATGAGGACTGGGGGCACGACGACGAGGCCGAGGACGGCTACGGCCAGCCCCCGTACGCGCCCCTGCTTGCGGATGGGGGTGGTGATGTTGTTGCTGCTGCTGCTGCAGCGCTGGCGGCTAGGGTGCGAGGGGGGGCGGGCGGGGGGGGCCGGGGGGGGGGAGGGGGGGGGGGGGGAACGGGGGGGGGGGCCGGGGGGGGGGGAACGGGGGGCGGGGGGGGGGGGAGGGGAGGAGCAGGAGGACGGGACAGCGGAGGGTGAGCAGGATGGCAGCGGCGGGAGCGATGGAGGCGGAGAGGAGATGTTGGTGGAGGGCAGTGGGGACGCAGGAGGCAGCAGCGCAGCAGCTGCAGCAGTGGCCTGCGGCGACTTGGACCTGTGTGGAGAGGGGGAGGCGCGGTCGGCGGCGGCGGGGGGCGGCGGGGGGGGCGGCGATGGGTCCAGCAGCGGCAGCGACAGCGGAGGCGGCGGCAGCGGGGCCAGCCATGCCGCTGCCTCCCCTTCGTCCTCAGACGCCAACGCTGTAGCCGACCGCCCACCCGCTCCTCCTCCTTTGGGCGGCAGCCGCTACCTCCTGGACCTCGCTGGGATTGACACGTTGGCTTTGGAGGGTCTGGGCGCAGGGCCTGGAACAACCACCACCAACTGCAGCATCAGCTTTAACCGCTTTCCCGGGATGCTGGCCGCCAGTCTGGCGCGTGCGGCGACCTCCCTGACGCACATATCGCTGTGCGGCATGGCCCTAGGGCAGGACACGTGGGGGCTGCTGGCGGGCCTGACCGGGCTGCGGCGGCTGGAGCTCAGGTGCGTGTGCGTTGACGCGAGGTTCTTAGGTGTGTATGCCACGGTGTTCGGGTAGGGGGTGCCAGCGCCAGGAGCTCAGGTGCGTGTTCAGAGGCAAGGTCTACGTCTGGGTCTAGGATGTGGGTTTCGGTGTTGCACTAGGGGTTGCTGGTGGTGGGTGCACAGAAGGGGGGAAAGTACGGCGCTGCGCTGGGGAACAGATGGCCGGGCTGGGAAGGTGGGAGACGCGGTAGCAAAATCCAAGGAATTCACTGCTGCTCCTGCTCCTGCTCTCACTCTCCCACGTTGCCTCCCCAGCCGTGGCCGCCTGTACCTTCCTCACGACTTCCTCGCACCCTGCGCTCATGCAGGAGCTGCGTTGCCACGGACCCCAAGTTCTCGTGCCTCACGGTGCTAACACACCTCACCTCGCTCACCCTGGACTCGCTGTTCGTGTACAAGGCTCCGGTGAGGTACCTAGCCCCATGGTAATCTGTAACGGTCTGTTATTCTTCTTGTCTAATTTGTCGTACCTCCGTGTCCGTAGTTCAGTCGTGAACCAACGGCGGCTGACGCGATCCGCGGGGACCTAGCTCTCGCTAGGTATGGCGCCTAAACCTCAAGCCCCTGTCCCTGCTTGCTTCCCTCCCTCCCCTACACAGCAGCAGCAGGGGGCGGCCGCAGGCGACGCTGGCGCGGAAGACGAACAGCAGCGCCACCAACAGGTGCAGCAGCCGCTGCTGCCCCTGGGGCAGCTAACACACCTGCTGCAGCTGGACGTGGCGCTGTGTGACCACAGGGAGGCTGACGTGGTGCCCCTGGACCCGTGGGTCCGTCAGGGGCTGGTGGACCTGCAGGGGCTCACCAGCCTGCGGTACGATCTGCTACCCCCCAGAGTAGTGGTGAGCAGTAGAGCAAGGGATACTGGGATAGGGTTAAACTACCCATAGACGGTTGCTGCACGAGTGATGATGCTTTGGGCCAGGCTCGGGAAGGAACCTGATACGCGGGGCCCTATCGGGCCCTGCAAGTGATGTGCACGAGGCACACGTAATCAGCACCGCAACATTTGTAGTTAGGGCGGGCCCAAGCAACCCTGGAGGGCCCCTCAACGCGTGTCGCTGTAGCGCGAGCCTGCCCGTGCACCGCCTAGCCACCGGCTTGCGCGCAGATCCCGCCGCCCTCGCTGCACTTCATCACTCGTTGCGAAAGCGTCGCAATACCCGACCCGCGCCATGAACACGCACGTAACGCTGGCGGCCGGCGCAGCCCACTACCAGGGTTACCAACAAACCGTACTCACGTGTGCCGCGCTTTCGTGCGGACACTTTGCAGGTGATGGGCGAGCCTGTGCGGCCAACCACCCGTCACCAAAAACCAACCACCTCGCGGTGACCACGTGTTTCGCATTCCTCCCTCGCTGACACCGCGTGCAGGTGATGGGCGAGCCGGAGCGGCAAACGGACCTCGACCCTGGTCTGCTCTCAGCCCGGCTGCGCCACCTGACGGTACTGCACCTGCCTGAGCACCTGCTGGGGCCGGAGCTGTGGGGCAGCCTGGCGGGGCTGGAGCAGCTGCGGGAGCTGCAGGTGGGGGCGTGTGTGGTAGCAGGTGGGGGAGCTTCATGCCGGGGCCTGTGTGATAGCAGCTGAGGGAGCTGCAGGGGGGTGTTTGTACTGACGGATGCGTTGGCCGGCCAGAGCCTCGCGAACGGTGGGCTGAAGGCAGCAGGCTGCGATGCCGGTTTGTTGTGCGGTACGGTGCAAGGAGGTATGAAATCTGGGGCATGGGGCCACCGGGCGGGACTGAGGGGGCTGCAGGTGGGTCCTAGAGTGGCTGCATCATGCATGCTGCGGTACATGGAAATCTCCAGCTCGACGCCCTGGTCATTCCCTCTTGCACACAGGTCAAGTGGGTGGCGTGGGGCTTCAGCAACCCCGCCGTCCAGGCCCTGCAGCCCAAGACCTCCCTGCGTGCCTTCGCCATGGCTGGGCCTGGCGCGTTTGTGGACAATTGCAGGTGAGCCCCTGAGTATGCACGGCGTTCAGTTTACACCAGACAAAAAACACAACACGGCGTTCAGTATGTTACTCGTTTTGGGGCCGAGGTAAAGCGGAGAGCCGTGACCTGGTTGCGCGGGGCTCGATGGAGTCCCTGACGCTTCAGCTCCAGCAACAGGGTCGAACGCTGACGTGTAAAGGACACAGTTTTACAACGGCGACCTTTTACTCACCCTTGTAGGTCTTGCCTCATTCTTGTCAATGGCTGCACGCTAACGGCACGCAGCACGGCCACTGCGGCGGCTGAACAGGTTTTCCCGAAGCATGCCGAGTCCGCACCTGCCTTGCTCCGTACCGTACGGCAGGTCCGTACACAGCATGATGCCGTACCTGGAGGACCTCCGCATCGCCGAGGGCGCCATGGCGTGGAATGGCCTCAACGCTGGGCGCCTCATGGACATATCCCCCTACGTGAGCATCCTGTTCGGCCTGCCGCCGCCAGCAAGCTTTGCAGCCTTGTACGGGGACGGCACGGCACTGTACGACAACGGCTTGGGTGCAGAGGGTGGGGTGCCAGCTGGGCCACTGGGGGGCCGACCGTCACAGGAGCAGGGGCCTGTTGGCGTGTCGGCGGCAACTGCGGAAACGTGTGCTCAGCGGTGGCGTCGCGGCTACGACAGTCCCGATAGAGGGCGCATTACCGAGTCGGACAGCAGCGACGATGAGGACACACTGGGCGCTCCTGCGGCGGAGTGGGAGGGCCCCAAGCCGCTGCTGCGGCACCTGACCCTGCCGCACGGCTGGCTGCGGCCTAGCCTGCCGTACAACTACCCCGGGCTCACGTCGCTGGTCGTACTGCAGCCGTACAGGGGGCGCAAGGGCGAGGTGACGCCCAGCCAGGAGGTGGTCGCGCGCGAGGCGCAGGTGCGGGCCGGGTGGCTGGAGGGCAGACCCATGGGTCGTTCCAACCGACCGCAGCAACAGCACCCGCAGCACGGGCAGGGGCCCTCAAGCCCAGCGGCCGGTCCGTGGTCCGGCCTCACGCACCTGGAGCTGCCGCGGGACCTGGACGTACGGATGATGTACGACAGCTGCCGTACGGTGACCCACCTGACGCTCAACTCGACGCACGGGGACGCGCTGCTGGGCCTGATGGCGACCCCCGGTGTGCTGCCCGAGCTCGAGGTGCTGACCCTGTCGGGCCACCTGTGGACTCCCCTGGGCATGACCGCGGGCTCCTACTACCGTGAGCTGCTGCCCGTGCTGGCGGCACGTGGTGTCGTACAGCTACGGCTGGCGGGCGACACGTGGCTGCCGGCGGAGTGGTGGCGGGCGTACCAGGGGCCGGGCGGGGAGGTGCCGCCCAGGGGGTGGGCCAGGACGCAGGTGGTGCTGTTGGACGCGCCGTACCGGGGGTTGCTGTACTGATGTTGGGTTGTAGGATGGATGCCTTGTTGGGTGTAGACAGTGGCACGCTGCAAAGGTGGTGCAGGTGGAGGTTTGGTGTGTTGGGAAACGGAGGGGTTGTTGTGGGGCCAGGGCAGCTGCGGGCTACCCCGTGACACCGTCGTGCAGTACGGGTATGCGCCCACCCTCACAGAATGGCTCAGGGGAAGTCAGGAAGGGTAAGGTAACACGAATGGGGCCGATCATGTGGGGGAAGACCACGTTCCGCATATGCAGTGCATGTCGAGGAGGGTAGGCTCGAGTACTGAGATTCATGTAGTCATTGCGGGTGCAGGGTGTCTGCTCTTGAACAGAACTGTGCTGGCGTGATGCGGCAACACCGTAGCACTGTGCACCGTTGTGTGCTTGACTTGCTTGGCTGCGTGCTGCTTTGTTGGTGTTGCCCCGGTAGTGGCCCTTTGATGGTTGCACGCCTGAACTGGCCGCGGGAGCTGCAACATCGCAACTTATCGTTTGCTGCCTAGACAGTCTTTTGCGTCAAGACCTGGTGACCCTCGAGCCCACGGCTCGTACTGTACATGGGCCGTTGCTTTGGCAAAAGGGAGTCCCTCGCCGGCTTCACTGACCTGCACTGACTGGCTGTCGTGCATTTTCAGAGCGTTTGCACGGCGGCTTGAACGAGCAGGACCGAGGCTTGCGGGGACCGGGGAGACAGAGTTTGCTTGGCATCTGATGCCGTCCTGTATGCCTGTCCCTGTCCTCAATTACAGGCCACGCCGCTACTGCAGTAGCGCAAACGGGCCTGGGCCGTGAGGCCAGGGCACGTTTTGACACTCTCAACGTTACAATTGCGGGCTCTTGCCACGCCTGCAGCCAGGTCCCAAGCCCACGCAAACACACGGGCGATCCGCCGAGCCATGCATGCCTCCCAATCCCAGACAGGTAAGAATGGTGGATCTCTTCTCAGGCAGTTCTCGCAAAGCACGCAGCGCACATCGCGGTGGTGCTTTCTACACATCATGACGGGAGGGCGGCAAGCATCCGGCTATGTCTACCCGCGTGACGAGGCATCGGAGCGCTGGGGGCGAGGCACAGGCACGCGCACACCCGCTTGCAACCACAAAGAAACTGCAATGCACTGACCACGCGGCGCCGACAACCATGCCAAGCAGGCTGTGCGCTATCCTGGAGCCACACTTGCGACACCCGCAACAAAGAATTAGTGTACGACACGCCCAGGCCCGGTTCGACTGGTGGTGTGTGGCGGCTGCCAAAACAAATGCCGGCAAATGCAGTGCGGACTAGCCGAAGGGCGGGCTCAGCCGCACCAGGTCAAAGATAACGGTCCCACACTCAGCAGCCGCCCCGTGCAGCGTGTAAAATGTACTTGTGCGGTATCAAGGCTGCACGTACAGGTTCAAAGCTGCCCGTCCCCATGTCCAAATCTACATCCATATCCACGACCAAAACTACCACAACCGCCCCACACGGCGCCAAGCCCCCACCGGTGGGCCTTGTCGACCCGGGAGAAGAATGGCAACAAACCCGATTTCGCGAATTGCCATGGATATGGCCGGCACCGCTGCGTCGTAAAGGCCCCAGCCAACAATCCGCTGGCGGGGGCCCCTTTGCACACAGTAGCGCCAAGCAGCGAAGGCGCGCAAGCGGAACGCATCCCACGCCCAGATGGCCCCCATGCTATGCCTTGTCTCTTCTCACGCCTAACACACCGCGCTATGCCATCACGAAAGCGGCCCAGACACATGCATAGGAAGCAATCGCGTCCACGTGGCCTCCACCCGCGACAAAGTGAAGCTGAGGCGCCGAACCGTGCATGGTGAAGCACGGGTGGGAACCGTGCTATAGCACCTCATGCACACGTGGCTTGACGGGTGGGTAGCCGCCACACCCCTGCCCCCGCGCCCATGCGCGCCAGACCCGCATGCCGACCGCAAACCGCGAAAGTGCAGAGCCGCCCTAGCCACCACAACGCGCCAGGCTAGCTCTCCCAACAGCTCCATGCAGTGGCCCACTGCCTCCACGTGCCAATATTGCTGCTGCCGTATACTACACAACACGTTGGGTCCGCCAAAAGAACATACAGTGCCACTCGACAGGTAGATCCGATGCAACATCAAGGCACACGGGCGCCGCCATGCCGCGTTCTGGTGCGCCGCATTCTGAACCGCGGCTACCCGTGCCCCAGCCTCCATCACCCGCCCAGTGCGCTACTCTCACTATGCTTTGCCGCTCACATGACAAACTGAACGGCGCATTCTACATGACGCTTCGCAATCTGCCCCAGGGGCGCATCCTAGCGACGAGGTCACACAACGACGCAGTGCAAGCTGCAACACGCCGGGCACACCCTGCAAGCTCCCTCCCGGCAGGAGCGCATCGTACGTTGTCTGGATCACGATCTGTGAAATCCCATCCGTAGGGATCCGTGGGCTGTAGGGACCTGGCGCCCACGAACGGCTCTCTCCTGCCCCAACCGCGAGTCCTCGGCGTCAGCCAATACTCGAGGCAAGCGCGGCCGACGCCTGGTGATGCCACGCGGCACCTAGCACGCCCCAAAGATATACAGCGAGGATGGGGCGGCTACAAGGCTGCAGTGGCGGCTGCCGCAAGGAGTCAAGTCCATGGCTGCTGCTGTCGCCTCCGACGTCCCCCAGCTGGCAGCGCCGCGCTGTGGCGTCCACTCACCCATGCAGACCCAACCGTACACCCCGCCAAAGCGTCCGTTCGATGAAGTAGAAAAAAAGAGTCAGTGGGCTGCAGCGCCCCCCAGGGCGGGCGCAACAGCACTGTGGTTTTCCTTCGCCTGTGAGCTGCACAGCAGGCGCTGCCCGCTTCGCTTGCGCTCTGCATGGCTCCTGTGTCGCTGAGCCAATGCTGCAGAAGCGCAAGCCGCGTCGGGCACCGCCTTACAGACAGTGCTTGTTCGCCCAGTGGCGGTTGTACGACAGGTTGGAGCGGGTACAAACGGGCTTGTACATGAGCCCCTGCGTGGAAACGGACGAGCAACAATCCGTTAGACATCCATAATGCTGGAGTACCATCCCGCAGGAGCACTGAACGAGACACCTTGCAAATAGTTCGCATGTGGCGCAGGGCGCACAGTGCGACGTCAGCAGGTTGCAGCCATGACGGGTCTGTACTCATTCTCACGCCAGCCATGCAGCTTTTAGCCATTGCAGACGGCAGCTTACCCCGTGGCTCACCTCCTGCACCAACAACCGCTGCAGCTTCTCGTGTGCGTTCTGCAGCAGGCGGGTCCAGGCGGGGTGCGGCAGCGGCTCCAGGCCCAGGTGCTGCCCGCACCCGGTCGCTGCTGCTGCGGCCACGCCCACGCCAATGCTGAGCTTGCTTAGGTACTCCACGTCCTTCTGCAGCGCTAGCACGAACACCTGCAGCCCCTTTAGCCACTGCCGGCACTGCTCCACGCAGTCGGCGTCCTCTGCAGTTGCACACGAGAAGCGGGAGTGTTGGGCTCACGTCCAGCAGATCAAGGGGCGTTGCTACAACGGTCTGTTGCGCTGCGGCTCGACAGCCATGGCCAGTGCCCAGTGCCCCAAACCTCAAGGAGCAGTCTATTACTGCTTGCCTGGCTTTGAGAGGCACTCCGTTAGGCCCTCGTCCAGCTGCAGCAGTGCGGCGTGCACCTCGTTGAGGGCAACAGACAGTTTGCGGCTCCCGGCTTGGGGGATCCCCAACTCTGCAGGGCCGGGGAAGGTTCAGTCCCATGCAGCGCGTTAGTGAACATGTTGACGTGTAAGCATACAATGTGTGGGCTTTCTTGCGGGAAAAAAGAGGATGCGCGGTTCTGTCCAAGCACAACTAGGCCATCGCGCCGAGGGTCGAGTGATGAGCTGCCAGCAGCTGCACACAAAGCACACCGCCGGCACTCATCGCAATAGCACAAACAAGACAGGCATGTAGGGACAGAGAGAGAAACAGGGTCCCCTTCTTTGCCATTGCCAGTCCCGCGCGCTTTCGGGGAGCGGCCGCTGAAAGGCCACTCCATGTGATCAAGTTCTAGGCCATGCGATGCCATCTCTCCATCTTACAGGTCTGTTGAGCAAACATGACCCCAGTAAAGGGGTTTTCCTGGGCGCGGCAACACCCGTCACGCGGGCGCATGTCAGCTTTCGCGCGAAAGCTTACCTGCGGTGAGCAGCTTAAGCTGCTCAAGAAGAAGCTTTCCAGACTCGAGCCCCGAGCGCTTCAGGAAATTCATCACAGTCGTTGGAGGTGCTGCGGTCACGGTCAAATCGGGGCCTGGGTCAAGCAGACTGTATAGGCTGACACTGACACAGCACAGTGAGGCAGTTCCGTACCTGATACGCTGCTTTGGGTTGAAACAAGCACTGTCGTGTCTTGGGAAGTTGCTGGCTGACTAGAAAGTCTTGCCATCTCAGAGATGTTTGTCGGCAGGAGTAGCATGACCAGACCTGCTTCTCACGAAAATGGTTGTATAGCTGCCGTTTTAGGAAGCCCTTCAGACAGAGACAACTGACGGGAAGGAGAGGCGGCGTTAAGCGCGGAATCTAACCCTAGATGCAATGTGTGATGTAGGAGGAAGCATTAAGCAGCTGGATGTTACTGTTGCACACTATGCAAGCTGGTGCGACTTTGACGCGACATGTCATGCAGCGCGCCAAAACAGTTGCCTGTCCATGCAGCAGGGTAGTTGCTGCAGCTGATGCTTCTGCGCACGAGCAATGCAATGAAATATTCGACAACAACTTACTAAAGGACGCACTGCAATGCGCGTCTTGGGCTAACGGCCTGTAACAGACCTACCCACGTGCCAGGCTGCTCGCCCCGCCCGCAAACCGGTGTCCACCTCAAATCCAAGTTTACCAATGCAAGAGCTCAGAGAACCCCTTGAGCCGAGCTTATCTAGCTGTGTTGCGGAGCCGGGGTGCATAATGCCAGGGGTGGGCAAGGGGTAAACCAGGGTAAACCAGGGCAAACAAAGAGAGGAGCCGAGCTCAACACCACCAGCAACCAGGGGCAGTATGAGCTGAGACACAACCATGAACCACGGCGGCTTTATTTCCCATGCCGTGTTACCGCTTACCGGTCCTGAAGAACACCCAGCGGCGCCAGCCTGCGCCAGCGAATCGCCCGGCTGCTACAACCGCCACTGCTGCGATTGCCGACGAGCTGCGCGTGCAGCGGACGTTGCACAGCGCTGCCAAGCCCTGCCCCTTCCGGTTCGAGTTGCAGGACAAGCTGCGCAAGCTGGCCGCTGCAGCCCATCTGGAGGTGGCAGCAGCTACTGGTGCTGCTGCTGGGGCTGGTGCGGGTGCAGGTGCCGGTGTGGGTGCAGGTGTGGTTGCAACCAAGCCGGCGGAAGCAGCAGTTGCGGACGCTGGGGCTGGGGCTGGCGCTGGGGCTGGGGCGGGTCCGTCCTCCTTAACCCCCACGGGCCCCGCCGGATCACCGGCACAGCCCCCCTGGGCCACGTGCCCCGTTGGCCCCGTGCCTCACCGTGCTGTCGGTCCCCTCCGAGCTGGACCTGCATTACATGCTCCTGTGTATTAACCTGCGCACGCTGCGGGTCACCAGGAGCCACGGGGAGGAGCTGCTGGCGCTGCTGGCACACGGGTTGGCCGGGACCATTGGGGCGAGCCGAGCCGGGGCCGGCAACGCTAGGACTGGGGTATCAGCAACTAACTGGAGGGCACACGTTGTCCCTGCCTTCGCCGCCCGCAACGAGTGCAGCAGCTGTGGAGGCCACGGTTGCTGCAGCAGCGGCGATGGCGGCTGGGCTCTCCGGTTCAGGTACTGCACAGAGTGTGACCCTTAGGTTTAAAGCCCACGCGCGTCAGTACTTGGAATTCCTTTAACCCTGTAAGGCGATTTGCGGCTTCAGGTGGAGGGCACAAAGGAACTTCGGGCGACCGGTGGCGGCAGGGGCCACAGGGCTGAGGTGAGGCTCCCGGGAGTGGCATGTAGGGTGCAGGAACAGTGGCACGGGCAGGAGCAGGAGCAGCAGCAGAGGGCATGGTGGGGAAGGAAGGAGGATTACCGGTACGGTACAGCGTGGCGCTTTTGGACGTACGTGTGCGGCTACAGGTGTGGAGGCGGTAGGTGAGGCTGCCCGGTGCGTGAGGCGTAAGCCGCGGGAGGAGTAATATTGCAACATGGAAGCGTCCAACATCAACAGGGCAGGAGAGGTGTCCCACCAAGACTTGAAGTCCTGCTTAAAGCAAAGCCCGGAGGTGGAGGCGGTGCGGCTGCCCGGTGCGTGGCGTGGGCTGCGGGAGCCGGGAGGTGTGGCTGAGGGGGTGAGGGACGGGGGCAGGCGGCAGGAACAGGGCAGGGGTGACACGGCGGGCTGTGCGGCGCCGAGGACGACCGTTGCGCCGGTGACCGGTGCGGGAGGTATGGCTGGAGGGATGGAGGGACGGAGGGACGGGTGCAAGGGGTGCGGCGGCGGGCCGTGCGGTGCTGGGGGCGATAGTTGGGGCGTGAGGGGCCGCGGGGGAACGAGGCACGAGCAGGATGGCGGCCTTCCCGTGATTGTATCGCTTCTGAGAGCAGCTCGCAGCCTGGCCTGTGGGCCGGTGCATGAGCGCGTGTAGCGAGCTTCGAGTCATCCTGAGTGCACACGGCGGTTGGCCATGCCAGGCTATGCTGCTATTGACAAACAGCCACAGCAGCATACGATTTTGTTTATGGTAGCCCTGAGTGTCAATACCGGTAGGTGTCACAATCACCTTAACTTCGGCGGTGCGGGCTACAGCTTTTTGTCAAACGGCAGCTACATTCGTGCTTGTGGTGAATGGGCCGTACTTTGGTCCTCGGGTGGCTAAGCTCCTATGCCGTATTGCCGATAGCCGCCCAGGTGGCCAGAAGTGGATTTGGGTCTCATAACACACAATGTTATGTACCCTGGACTTTGGGTCCCGAGGACGTCCAGGCTCTTGTACCGTACCGTACGGTGCCTGTGGTCCCCCACAGGGCAGCCCGCCTTTGCGTGTAGGTCCTGTAGGCTGTAGCAGCGTAGCAGCACTGTTGTCTTCTGCCCGCAGCTTGCTGTTGCATCTGTAGTGCCTGCAATGCAACCTTCACAGCTGCTGATGGAACATGCAATGGCGTTCTGTGGACCTCATGGTGGCACGTGCCGAAGCGAAGGACACGCACCACCCTGTGCATCACCACAATGGAGCCAGCGGCGGTCCAATGCTGCAAAGGGGACGGAGGTCGGGATGGCAAAATCCAGGCGGCACCGTGTCTAGGGCCTGAGTGAGGAAGTGGCTGCTAGGCATCTCGCCCTGCGCGATGGAGTCGGCTCCCAGGTCGGCCTAGGGCAGGGGAGCTCCTCTGGACTCGGACCGACCAGGGCACTCTCTTCTGGCCATTTCGTCGTCGACTCGCCACGTTCGCCCTAATGGCCACTTATTTCCTTTCCTGCACATACTTATATTTCAATCGCATAAGGATAAACTTCGAAGTCTCGTCTGGTTGGCATCAAGTTCCTTCGCGCGGGGCAGCAGGTGAGTTGCACACGTGCTGAGCTAAACCTTGTCCCTTGAATGCAAAACTGCATCTCTGTACCGGACGCGGATGCCATAACGTCCGCAGCCAGTTGGTTCCGCGCGGGCTCCTCACAGCAACCTGCCAGCTTCAACGGCCAAACATCTGCAACACATTTTGTAGTGCATGCGGTGATGATGTAGTACTTTTGTGACATGGCTTGTTGGGTGGTGCCGTGTTGTGGTGGGTCCTCGTTACCCCTTTAGACTGCCCCCTCTGTGCCACCCTCCAGAACGTCCGGCACTGCCACTCCAAACTTAGTCCGGACAATGGGAGTGTGCAGCGAGAGCAACATCGACGCAGGGAGCCAGCTGCCCACCGCAGTCCAGCTGCACATCCTGTCGCTGCTGCCCCTCAACGAGCGCGCCCTCAGCGGCCGGCTGGTGAGCCCGGAGGCACGGGACGACCTTACTGGTCCACAGCACTGCACCGCCTCCCTGTCCCAGCCGCTGCCGCACCACGCCATGCCCTGGGCCGTGGCGGCAGGGCAGGAGTACGTGCGGCAGCTGCCGTTGTGGCTCAAGCGGTGCCTCATGTGCACTGCTGCCGCCAGCGGGTGCGAGTTCAACCTGGAGGTGGCGCTGGCGGCGCTACAGCCCAGCTTCTTTTCGAAGATCTTGCAACATCCGGTGTTTAACTGGAATTACAACGACGTTGGCGTTGCGGCGGTCAAGGCGGGCCACCCGCAGCTGCTGGGCTGGCTGCTGCGCCACTGCCCGGGGCTGCTGCAGCCCGACAGGGTTCTGGAGGCAGCTGCACGGCACTGCGACCTGGCGGGGCTGCAGGCGGCGTGGGCGGCGCTGCAGGGCGTTTCTGATTGGGCTAACGGAGCTCGGCCATTGCTGGGCCAAGGCGTGTTGGACGCCGCAGCAGGGTCAGCCACTCCGGACGCCGTGGCCAAGATGCAGTGGGTGCTGGAGGCCGGGGGCGGCAGCTGCAGCCTAGCGACCAGCACAGCTGCCGCAGCCGCCAGCTCTGGGGACCTGGATGCCCTGCAGTGGCTGTGGGAGCACGGCTGCCCCTTGACCAACGGGGGCCAGTTCGACCATGCGCGCACGCTGGGGTCAGCCAGCCTGGCTGTGGCGCAGTGGCTGGTGGACGAGGTGGGGTGCGAGCTACCAGCCGCTTGGCAAGGAGCAGCGCAATCGGCTCATGCAGGGCGTGTGTGGGAGTTCCTCCTGCTGCGCACCGCCCAGGGCCCCGATGCAGCTGCAAAGCTGCGCTGGCTGCAGGAGCGCGGGGCGCCGCCGCTGGACGGCGAGGGAGGCATGCGCAGCGAGCTGCTATTCCGCTTGGCCGTCTCAGCAGCCAAGGCGGGTAACGTGGACTTGCTGCGGCCTCTGCTGCTCGCCCTGGGACCAGAACGGGTGGCAGGGCACCCGATCTGGGACCAAGCTGCCAAGTCGGGGAGCATCCCGGTGATGGAGTGCCTTCGGGAGGCGGGCGTACGCTTCACCACCAAGGCTTATTGGCGGGCCGCCGAAAATGGGCACCTGGGCATAGTTCGTTGGCTCGCACGTGTGGTTTGGGGGGCGCGGGCCGATGGGCTAATCCTTAATAGCTTTGTAGCAATGTGGCCGGCAGGCACCCTGGCCCGTAGCCGTGACTTGCTGGAGGCGGTGCAGCTGCTAGTGGGCGAGGCGGTCTGCACCGTGTGTTTGGTTGAGTACGGCGCGCTTTGTGTTTTAGGAATGCGGGGCAGCTCGGCCCTGGCACAATGCGTACTGGGGCAGAAACCCGGCCACCGGCCCGGCACAAAGGCTGTGGAAGCTGCAGTGCTTGCGGGCAATGAGGCGCTGCTGGAGTGGATGGTGCAGCAGGTGGACCGGGTGGAGAGCCTGGACGGAGATAAGCTGTACCCGCTGGCAGCCAAGAACGGGGACCGGGGCACGCTGGCTGCCCTGCGGCGGCTGGGCGTGCCGTGGGGTGCGGAGGATCTGGTGGTGCAGGCGGTGTGGGAGGGGAGCTGCATGGCGGCTGTGCGGTGGCTGGTGGAGCAGGGGGCGCCGGTGGGCAGCAGGGAGGGCATGGAGAAGGCGATAGAGGGCCGGGAGCAGCGCCAGAAGCTTGGGGATGAGGAGGCGGCGTGGCTGCGGGGGTTGGCGGCAGTGGACACAGCCGAGGCAGCGGTAACAGCAGCAGCTGTGGACGACTGAGGCGGTGCAGGCTGGTGCAGGCGGTGTCTTAGCGACAGAGCCCTCACTGCCTGACCTGATCACTAATGGGGGCTGCAGTTGGCTTTGGCAGTACCGGTAGTTATGGACGCCGCAACTGCGTGGGAAACGCTTTGGATGGGGCATGGTGAGGGAGACCAGGGGTGACTTGCTAAGGACGACGGGGTCTCTCGGCGTCAGGGGAGGCGCTGGGTGGGGTGGAGCCGTCTAGACCTGTTTACATGTGATGCTGCATGGCTTATGGCATGACTGCTGGGCCGAGGCAGGCCGAGGCCCCAGCCAACAGCCATCAGGGTGCTGAAGCTACGTGCGTGTACTGTTGAGTGCTGCGACATCGTTGACCGTACAGCTGAAGACATTACCGGTACGGTACACTGGATTCATTTAGGGCCGTGCCTGTCCGCAAGGCAGCCCTCTCAAAAGGCCTGCAGTAAGACCGAAGCTGTTACTGAGGCACAACCAGGGCACAACCGAAAGGAGGTAAGACCGAAGCTGTTGCACCCACGATGGCTGAGGCGCAGCCCGATCGGCCTGTAGACATAAGCCAGAACGTGCGTGGGCGCTGTGCGGGCCTAGTTGCGGCACGTGTCTAAGCAAACACGAGCGAGCTCTAGAGGCTGGTGGTGCTGGTGCTTGCCTGTGCTGGTTGGGCCTTGGACTCCCGCTGGCCTGTCCCTTCCCGTCTCCTTACCTGTAAACCTTTCCACAGAAAAAAAAGAGGCTCCATGGAATTCAGAGCAAGCCGGGGTGCCAGACCTCCCCTTACACCCGAGTACCGTGTCCGCACGCTTCTGACACACAGGTGAAGGCACGGAACGCCATCCGGACCCAAACTAAGGAGCGGAACAGTTGGCAAGAACCCAATGTACACATAGCGCTAGCGGTACGTACCACCTGGTACGTACCGTACACAACGCCAGACCTGTGATACAAGCAGGGACAAGGGAGCGCCTCCTTGGCACTCCAATTGCCTAGTGCAATCTGGCATCAGTTCTCAGTCCGAATTCGTCGGCTGTTCCGCTAGCGCTTGTACAGTATTGTACATACCGATCAAGAGGGCACAACTCTACAAAGGGCAGCAGGGACGCACGTGCCAGCGCAAAGTACAGACCCAGTCATACAACATTGCGCGGGAACCGGTACTCTGAAGTAGCCAGGCAATGTCAGATTAGTTTTGAATCCGCCGAGCATGTGGCCCTCCTGCACCCTGTACCACCCCCCGGTATCACCCCGTGTGCCAACATGAATAGCAATCGGGTTGTGCAGTGCCACATTCCAACCGTAGCAGCGACGCCCACCACCTGCCACAACACAACCTATCAACTTCAGCGGCATCCACTGGTACCCGTGCCGTGTCCAGGCGCTCGCCCTTTTGGATCGCCTTGTGATCCAAATATACGCTGTACGGCAGAAGTACCCACACCAAAGTAAACATGCCTGGTCTAAGCGCCCTGATGGCTGTTTGGTGCCTCTGCAATCATGCCCTAAGCCACGCAGCATGAAGAATTGCAAGGTGCCACCAACCCTCGCAGCCATGCCGCGTCCACATCCCCAACCTCCAAGCCCTGCTCCCGGCACGTTATGGCCTTCTCCATGCCCTCTCTGCTGCCCACCGGCGCCCCCCGCTCCACCAGCCACCGCACAGCCGCCATGCAGCTCCCCTCCTTCACCGCCCGCACCACCACGTCCTCCGCACCCCACGGCACGCCAAGCCGCCGCAGGGCGGCCAACGTGGCCCGGTCACCGTTCATGGCCGCGAGGATGTAGAGCCTGTCCCCTCTCAGGGTCTCCACGTGATCAACCTGCTGCACCATCCACTCCAGTAGCGCCTCATTTCCGGAACGCACCACAGCTCTCACGTGCTCTGCGTCTGGCACGTAGCCGGGTTTCTGCCCCAGCACAAAGTGCGCAAAGGCCAGGTCGCCCCGAGCTAATATATCCCAGAAGCAGTCCTGGTTGCCCCAGGCCAGGACTAGGTGGTAGGGAAGGCGGTACCCTGGACCCCAAGCGTTGCACCCCGCGCCCGCAAGCAGCTGCACCGCCTCCAGCAGGTCCCGGCTGTGGGCCGGGGTGCAGTCAGGCCATGATGCTACAAAGACATCAATGACCAGCTTCTTGGCCCGCACCCCCGCCTCCAGCGCGAGCCAGCGAACCACGCCCAAATGCCCTTTTCCGGCGGCCCGCTCGTAAGCCTGGGCGGTGAACCGTACGCCCGCCTCCCGCAGGCACTGCATCGCCAGGATGCTCCCCGACATGGCTGCGTCATCCCAGTAGCTCCCCGGCATGGCTGCACTGCCCCGGTTCGGTCGCTGCGCCACCCGTTCTGGCCCCAGGGTCAGCAGCAGGTGCCGCAGCACCTCAACCCGCCCAGCTTTCGCGGCTGCTTCTGCCAAGCGGAACAGCCCCTCGCTGTCACCCCCTAGAGGTGGCGCCCCCCGCTCCTGCAGCCAGCGCAGTTTGGCAGCTGCATCCGGGCCCTGGACGATGCGCGGCAGGAGGACGGCCCACCACCACCCCTCTGCCAGCGGTGAGCTGTCCCATGCCAAAAGCTTGCACCCCGCCTCGTCCACCAGCCACTGTGCCACGGCCAGGCTAGCTGGGCCCAGCAGGCCTTCGTTGCTCCCTCTGCACAAGGGGCAGCCGTGCTCCCGCAGCCACCGGAGGGCATCTAGATTCCCAGATCTGGCGGCTGCCTCAGCTGTGCTATCCGCTAGGCGGCAGTTGCTGCCCCCAGCCTCCAGCACCCACTGCACCTTTGCCACGGCGTCTGGGGTGACGGACCCTGCTGCAGCGTCCAGCACCTTCTGGCCCAGGGTCGCGCGGAAGTGACTGGACCAAGTGGACACGCCCTGTAGCAAACCCCAAGCCGCCTGCAGCCCCGCCAGGTCGCAGTGCCGAGCCGCTGCCTCCAGTGCCCGGTCAAGGTACATCAGCCCCGGGCAGTGGCGCAGCAGCCAGCCCAGCAGCTGCGGGTGGCCTGCCTTGACCGCCGCCACGCCAGGATCGCGCTGAGGGGATGTAATGCTATAGTCGTACACTTGTAGCAGCTCTGGGAAGATGCTGGGCTGCAGCAGCGCCAGCGCCACCTCCAGGTTGGTCTCGCAACCGCTGGAAGCAGCTGTGCACAGAAGGTAGACTTTGTAGAGATAGGGCAGCTGCCGCACGTACCCCTGCCCCGCCTCTTGAGCCCAGGGAACTGCGTAGTGCGGCAGCGGCTGGGACAGGGAGGCGGTGCAGTGCTGCGGCCCGGTAAGGCCGTCACGTGCCTCCGGGCTCACCAGGCGGCCGCTGAGGGCGCGCTCGTTGAGGGGCAGCAGCGACAGGATGTGCAGCTGGACTGCGATGGGCAGCTGTCGCACTGCGCCGATGTTGCTCTTGTCGCATTTTTCCATCTGTCGAGACCGCTGCGGAGTCCACCTCTGGAGGAACCGTTGTAGCGCTGCTGGGGGTATCGACGGGTGGCAAGAGGGGTCACAGGCAAGAGTTGACGAGGGCCCACCGCAACACGGCACCACCCAACAAGCGTGACCGCGCGTATTGTTGTCCGTTCAACTGTTGGGGTTAGTCTGTGGAACCTTAGCGTGAAGATGTGTGAAGAGCAGTTCCTGGCAGTTCGCCCTAGAACATCGCGCTGTGGCGCAGCGCAGAAAGCTTCAGGCCGACGTTGTGGCCTTTGAGCATACAGATGCAACTATCCTTGGGTCATTCTTTGCAGCCCATCTGCAACCCACCTGGCGCAAAGGTTGCTCGTGTATGGTTGAGACCAGCAGCTTCCCGAGATTAAACTTCCAACGCGGACAAATCGAAGCGTAAATGTTAAAGCTACTGGGACGATATGACGACTCGAGGCTATGTGAATCTGGAATTCTTGGGCTAACCGCCAACGGCATGCGTACGGTGAAGGCCAGCCGGGAACCTGGTGTGCCAACTGCTGGGCGTTGTCAGGGCGTAATAAGATTGCCTGCTGCCTTTGATGCATGTGCAACACCCGCCCCTCCTTGTAGGTTGTAGCACTGCGCCCGAACTGCCCCGCTAGGTAACTGCACCCTGCTGCACCACGGTGACAGCGTGGGGTGACACGTGACAGGGTGACAGTCCTAACGCGGGCCTGCCCAGCCACGCGCCCCACGCACCCTGCCCACTCACCCCACGCCACTCTTCCTAACCTGCTCCTCCCTGCCCAACTCTGCCCACGGCTGGCTTGGCTGCTGCTACTTGACCTGTTGACCAACCTTGCAGCTCCCGCGCCAGTTTGTTCGACGTGCATCAACTTTTAGGGGGCCCGCTACCAGACTAACCCACATGGAGCAGCACGCACAGGTCACACCTCACACGTACAGCCTGACGCAGTGACGCTCCCAAGGGCTCAGCCAAGCAAGCCCGGCACACAAAGGCGCGACGAACGTAAGGGAGGGACGGAACAAAGAGTTGTGAACGGCTGCTGCTACCTGCCCGTCTTCAGCCAACGTCCGGCGAGGGAGACGCATAGGGCGGCTGTACCTAGCTTTATTTGCAAGTCCACATGATAAGGCAAAAGGTGAGGTGTACTGGCAAACAAAAGGCACGGCGTCCAAAGCGTCTTGCAGCAAGGTCATGGACAGCAGTGTCCACACCATCAGGAATGCAACACAAGTTGCCAAATACACCACCGGCCGACCTGCCACCATATGCGCCGTGTTACCTACCCCGCGGTCTGCCCTGGGCCACATACGACCTTACAGCGGACAACTGACGGCGTCCTGGACCCTGCACAGGCCCAGGCCGCCCTACACCTGCTAGAGGCAATCAGAGGTGCCGGTATTCATGTCTGCGGTACTTCCGCCAGTGCAGAAACGCAACGCAATTGTACGAGGCAGGCAAACACGCCCCACGCCTGTCATCACACCGCACAACTACATTTGACGCAGCACCTCACCCCATCCAAGGCCCCTGCCCCACAGATTGGGTACCGGTATGGTACCCTCCTGCACCACAGGCTTGCAGACACGCTCCCCTGCTACACCAGCAGCGGCCCATGTGGTGAACGCGCCCGATGCATCCCCAACCCAGCAAGGGTTCCTGTGCTCTCGCGCCACGGGCCTTAACTGCCTCAGTCTCCTTCCGTCCCCAATCCTCCAGCTTGTCTGGCAACTTACACCAAGCCCCTCAACCACGCCACATCCTCATCCCCAAGCTTCCGGCGCTGCCCCCGGCCCTCTATCGCCTTCACCATGCCCTCCCTGCTGCCCACCGGCGCCCCCCGCTCCACCAGCCACCGCACAGCCGCCATGCAGCTCCCCTTCCGCACAGCCTGCACCACCACGTCCTCCGCACCCCACGGCACACCCAGCCGCCGCAGGGCGGCCAGCGTGCCCCGGTCGCCGTTCTTGGCTGCCAGGGGGTACAGCTTCTCTCCGTCCAGGCTCTCCACCCGGTCCACCTGCTGCACTATCCACTCCAGCAGCGCCTCATTGCCCGCAAGCACCACAGCTTTCACGTTCTCCGTGTTTGGCACGTAGCCGCGCCTCTGCCCCAGCACGAACTGCGCCAAGGCCAGGTCACCCCGAGCCAGGATGTTCCAGAGGCGGTCCCGGGAACCAAAGGCCACCACGTGTGCCTCGGGGAGGGGAGCCCAAGCGTTGCACCCCGCGCCCGCAAGCAGCTGCACCGCCTCCATCAGGTCGCGGCTGTGGGCCGGGGTGCAGTCGGGCCACTGCTCCACAAAGCTAGCAAGGACCAGCTTCTTGGCCCGCACCCCCGCCTCAAGCACGAGCCAGCGAACCACGCCCAGGTGCCCTTTTTTGGCGGCCCACTCGTAAGCCTGGGCGGTGAGCCGTACGCCCGCCTCCCGCAGGCACTGCATTACCGGGATGCTCCCTGACATGGCAGCTAGGTCCCAGCAAGGGTACTGTGCCACCTGCTCTGGCCCCAGGGCGAGCATCGGGGGCCGCAGCACCTCCGCCTGCCCACCCCAGGCGGCTGCTTCTGCCAAGCTGATCAGCCACGTGTGGTGTGTCTCAGCGTCCAATGGCGGCGCCCCCCGCTCCTGCAGCCAGCGCAGCTTGGCAGCTGCATCTGGGCCTTTGACAGCGCGCTTCTGGAGCTCTTGCCACCAGACCTTGGCCAGCGTAGACACGTCCGACGCTGGTGGTATCACGCACCCCGCCTCGTCCACCAACCACTGCGCGACGGCCAGGCTGGCTGGGCCCAGCACGTCCAGAGAGTGGCCCTGCACGGAACAGCCGTGATCCCGCAGCCACCGCAGGGCATTCAGGTCCCCAGAGCTGGCAGCTGCCTCAGCTGTGCTGTCCGCTAGGCGGCAGTTGCTGCCGGCCCCGGCCTCCAGCACCCACTGCATCTTGGCTACGGCGTCCGGAGTTGCTGATCTAGCTGCGGCGTCCAGCACCCCCTGGCCCAGGGTCGGGCGAGGAAGTTCGGCCCAAGCAGGAACGCCCTGCAGTACCTCCCACGCCGCCTGTAGCCCCGCCAGGTCGCAGTGCCGTGCCGCTGCCTCCAGCACCTGGTCGCGTTGCAGCAGCCCCGGGCAGTGGCGCAGCAGCCAGCCCAGCAGCTGCGGGTGGCCCGCCTTGACCGCCGCCACGCCAGGATCAGGCACGGCGGTTTTGGTCACATAGCCGTGCAGTTGAAGCAGCTCCGGGAAGAGGCTGGGCTGCAACAGCGCCAGCGCCACCTCCAAGTTGACCTCGCACCCGCTGGCAGCAGCTGTGCACAGCAGCTGCAGCTTGTGCCTGAAGGGCAGCTGCAGCACATGCTGCTGCCCTGCTTCCTGGGCCCGAGGCACGGCGTAGCGTGGCAGCGGCTGAGACAGGGAGGCGGTGCAGTGCTGCGGCTCGCTGAGGCCGTCACGTGCCTCCGGGCTCACAAGGCGGCCGCTGAGGGCGCGCTCGTTGGGGGGCAGCAGGGACAGGATGTGCAGCTGGACTGCGGTGGGCAGCTGGCTCCCTGCGCCGATGTTGCTGCTACTGCATGTTTCCATTTGTCGAGATCGTTTCAATGTCCAGCTCTGGAGGAAACCGTTGGAAGGGTGGCAAGAGGCAAGAGGCAAGTTGGCGAGGGGCCGAGGGCCTATCATATCACGGCATGTGGCACCGCCCAACCAACTGGATCACACGTACGTTGTCCGTTTAACGGTTGGGGCTGGTCAAATTGGCGTTATATCATGTGAAGAAGACCCAGAGAAAGCGATCGCGCATGGCGTTGCACAGAGAACTGCAGGCCAGCGTTGTGGCTATTTAACATATAACTGAAACGTTCGCTTGCATCCATTGTCGTAGCCCATTGCGTTTGCAACCCACCTGGGGCAAGCAAACGAGGTCGAGTCCGGGTGAGACCAGCAGCTGACCTAGTGAAAACCTTGATTATGCGGACAGACCGAAGTACTTATGAGGAAAGGGCCACTGGCAGTAAGGAGGATGTGTCAACTCGAGCAACTCTGGGCTGACGGGTGACGGCATCCCTTTGGGCTAACGGATTGGGTACGGTAAGGCCCTTCCCCCCTCCGCCCCAGTCCCCACCAGAAGGTCCCCACGAACATGTTGCCCTAGCTGCCGGGCGTCATCACGGCGCCATAAGGTCGTAACCTGACGAAAGGTGCCTTGTGCTGATGTATATCGGAAGGCACGAATGCCAGCGTGCGCCGGCCTGGTAAGGACTGGGTACCGGCACTGGGCGTCTGGGCCTGCCCGTTGGACTTGGCACTGAATTTCAGACGCCCCTGAGCAACAGGGCTCAGCCCATTTTCCCAGCTTTAGCAAAGCTGACACCGCTTGTCTTGGTCCGTGCACCTCAGTTTGGGCTGCACAGGGTCCCCAAATGTGGGTACCGCCTGCATGGCGCTTGATCGGTGCCGTGCATCGCGGGCCTCCACCTCGGCTTCCAATGAGGTGTTGCAGTATATTCCCGGCCCACTATGGCGTAACACGTCGTCGGCCTTCGACGGTTTACATATTGACATGCAAAGCGGCCCAGCAGCTGGCGCTTGCAATGGCTTCGCCACTTGCCAACGATAGGCTGCCCTTGGCTGTCCTTGTCCACTCCACGTCACCACGGATGTCAGAGGCTCTGGACCCTTACCGCCACAGCTAGCTTCAACGCATACATGACCTAGCGTATACACTTGCTGGTGCAGGCTGGTGAAGTTCGGGTATTGGGGTCTATCTGGAGGCTGGCCTGGTGCTATTGTTGCAGCAGATGGCGGCTCCTTTAGTGCCAATAACCCGACAACAACAAATGTTACAAGCTGTAGCAACAGGCTGCAACAACGAATTGGACAAGTACGGTCGACCGTACGGTGCACAGGACCTTTCTGACACCTGCCACACAACGATGCACCCGAGTACCACAGCCAGGCCCCGTGGTCCAAAGCCCCCACCCATGACGGCCGCACAAGGCACGGCTGCAAAGGGTACGCCAGGGCATGCTTCTGCTAGTTGGGTAGGGCATGGGTTCGCGGCTCATACGCCCGCTCCCCTGCCAGCATCAAAAACATACAGAGAAATGCATGTACCGTAACGCTTCGCCCTCCACGAACGCCCGCCTATAGACGCTGCAGACTGCACCCTGCCCACATAAGTGCTAGGTGCGCAAAGCAGTGACTGAGTACGGTATGCGCGCGGTGCGGAACTGAGCACCTGCCAGCCCGGCGCTGGCGCCTTCACGTTTGACCCACAGCGCGTGCAGCACACCGGCTGGCGTCCACGTCTCCCACGGCATGGCGAGCATAAGGAATAAAGTCCGCGGGGCCACAGGCAGTGCCTTGCGACGCACATGAACCTAAAGGTGTACTTTCATGCCCAATCAAGTGTTTGGGCCGGTCTAAACGAAAGCCTTGCCAACGAGACATGTGCAACTATGCGGGGCTGCCACGCAGACCATCTTGAGGAAAGGGCGCGTCAAACTCTGTGATATCCAGCCTAAGAAGACACACCTGAGACCTTGATATTCAGCTTGCGCGGTACCAAGCCAAGCGTACACCACAGGTACGCCACGCAAGGGCACGGTGAACTGCGTGGTTTGTGAACAGACCGCTGTCACATTAATGTACCTCGTACGCCAGGCGTCACGAGTAACCTTTGTTGGACTTACATGGCCTGCCACTGGGCAGCCCACTGTCGTACGCGACAC
>VFQN01002019.1_pt1 | contig 32435 bp, 24 predicted proteins | sample 3512371 | NCBI WGS metagenome assembly VFQN01 (sample SAMN10412370, study PRJNA504923) | tailings metagenome | isolation source: Replicate 2 from Balatoc abandoned mine | place: Philippines: Itogon, Benguet | collected 2017-08-28 | reverse complement strand
TGAACCTGCAGCCGTGTCTTCCGTCGTGCCAGCACCGGACATAGCATTGCCTTGCCTCTCCTTCCCCTCCCCGTAGCGAGAACGACATGTCCCGCTTCCCGGCCGTCGCGCGGCCCTGCCGCCCCGGCTTGTCCATCCGTGCCGTCGCTGTAACGGCAATGCTGCTCGCTCCCCTCGCGGGCTGCAGCTCCAAACCACGCCCGCCTGCCGATGGCCGCTCGGCCGACGCCATTCGAGGCGCCGTAGCCGGCATGCGCGGCCAGGGCGCCGCCGCCAGCGCGCCCTCGGCCCCCTGGGTCAACCTGCTGGCCGACAGCACGCTCTCCGGCTGGCACAACTACAGCACGCAGGGCGCACCGGTGGTGGGCTGGACCCTCAGCAACGGCGAACTCGTGCGCAGCGGTCGTGGGGGTGATCTCACCACCAACCGCACCTACACCAATTTCGAGCTCGAACTCGAGTGGCAGGTGGGACCGGGCGGCAACAGTGGTGTCATCTACCGCATCGATCACAGCGGGGAACGCAGCTACATCACCGGCCCCGAAATGCAGATTCTCGACGATGCCGTACATGCCGACGGCAAGAATCCGCTCACCTCGGCGGGCGCCAACTACGCCCTGCACGCCGCGCCACGCGGCGTGGTGAAGCCCGCCGGTCAGTGGAACAGCGCGCGACTGCTCGTGCGCGGCAACCACGTGGAGCACTGGCTCAACGGCGTGAAGGTCGTGGAATACGAGCTGGGCTCCGCCGACTGGGAAGAGCGCCGGCGCAACAGCAAATTCGCCAACGCGGCCCAGTACGGACGCGCGAGCAGCGGACACATCGCGCTGCAGGACCACGGGGATCGTGTGCTGTTCCGCAACGTGCGCATCCGGGAGCTGCCGTAAATGAGCACGCGTGTCCGCCTGTCGGTGATGATGTTCCTGCAGTACTTCGTGTGGGGCGCGTGGTTCGTGACCATGGGCACCTACCTCGGCCAGACCCGCGGTTTCTCCGACACCAACATTGGCGCAGCCTACGGCGCCACGGCGCTGGCAGCCATCGTCTCGCCGTTCTTCATCGGCATAGTGGCCGATCGCTTCTTTGCATCGGAGAAGTTGCTGGCGGCGCTGCACCTGCTTGGCGGCGTGTTCATGTTCGCCATGGCCCAGCAGACGGAATGGGGTGGGTTCTACCTCTTCCTGCTGGCCTACGCGTTCTGCTACATGCCCACGCTGTCGCTGACCAATTCCATCTCGTTTCATCACATCACCGATTCCGCCCGCGATTTTCCGCTCATCCGCGTGCTGGGCACCATCGGCTGGATCGTGGCGGGCGTGGTGGTGGGCAAGGTGCTGCAGGCCGACAAGAGCAATGTGCCCATGCTGCTGGCCGCCGGCGGTTCCGTGGCGCTGGGGCTCTTCTCGCTGATGCTGCCCGCCACACCGCCCAAGGCGGCCGGCGCGCCCTTCAGTGTGCGTGATGCGCTGGGACTCGATGCACTGCAGCTGCTCAAGCACAACGACTTCAAGATCTTCGTGCTGGGGTCGTTCCTGCTCTGCATTCCGCTGCAGTTCTACTACGCCTTCGCCAACCCCTATCTCAACGAGATCGGCGCACCCGATCCCGCCTTCATCCAGACCTTCGGGCAGATGAGCGAGATCGGCTTCATGCTGCTGCTGCCCTTCGCGCTGCGTCGCCTTGGCATCAAGTGGATCATGCTGGTGGGCATGCTGGCCTGGGCCCTGCGCTACTTCGCCTTCGGGTATGGTACGGGCAACGGCGCGCCGGTCATGTCGCTCGTGTACCTCGGCATCATCCTGCACGGCGTGTGCTACGACTTCTTCTTCGTGGCCGGACAGATCTACACCGACGAACGTGCGGGGCCCAAGGTGCGCGCGGCCGCCCAGGGCTTCCTCAACCTCGTCACCAACGGCTTCGGCTACTTCGTGGGCGCCTCGGTGTCGGGCGCCACGGTCAACAAGTACGCGGGCAAGCTGGCCGACGGCACGGTCACGCACGACTGGCTGCAGGTGTGGCAGACAGCGGCGATCTTCGCCCTCGCGGTGTTTGCGGTGTTCTTCTTCCTCTTCCGCCCTGCCCCCACACGTGCCACGTCGTGAATGCTGACGTGAACGGTGGCGCGAACGGTGACGTGAACGGCGTCGTGCATCCCGATGTGACCGACGTGCTGGTCGAGGCCTGCTGCGACTCGCTGGAGACGGCGCGTGAAGCGCAGGCGGCGGGCGCGCACCGCATTGAACTCTGTGGCCCGGGCGACGGCGGCAGCACGCCGTCGCACGGGCTCATGGCCCGCTGCCGCGTGGCAGTCTCCCTGCCCATTCATGTCATGATCCGGCCGCACACCAGCGGCTTCGTCTACACCAGCGACGACCTCGATGTGATGTGCGAGGACATCGAGCAGGCGCGGACGCTGGGCATGAACGGTGTCGTGGTGGGTCCGCTGCAGGAGGATGGTAGTGTGCATCGGGAGGCGCTGGAGCGGCTTGTGCGCGCCGCGTATCCCCTGCGTGTGGCCTTTCATCGCGCCTTCGACCGCACACCCGACGCCGCCGCGGCGCTGCGCACGCTGCAGCAGGCCGGGGTGGATCTCATCCTCACCTCGGGCCATGCGAGAACGGCGCTCGAGGGCGCCGCGGCACTGCGGCAGTTGCGAGCGCAGGCCGGGGCGTCACCCGTCATCCTTGCCGGCGGCAGCGTTCGCGGGGACAGCGTGGTGCCGCTGGTCGAGACCAGTGGCGTGACCGAGGTGCATGTGCGGGGCACCAACCCGGTGTTTGTGCGTGACGTCGTGGCGGCGCTGGCCGCGCGCGCTCTCTGACCTGTGAATCCCGACATGATGTGCTCGCGCATGCTCACGAGACGGTTGACCGGGGTGCTGGCCCCGATACTTAGGGTCATCCTCGCGCTGCTGCCCTTTGCAGCGCCGGTCGGCGCCCAGACACCCGACCCTTCGGCCTACGCCATCATCCCGCGGCCCACCACGCTCGAGCCGCGTGCCGGTCGCTTTGTGCTGCGGGCGGGCACGGTGCTGCATGTCTCGCCGGCGTTCAGGCAGGTGGCATCACGCTTCGTGCGCGACATTTCCGACCCCACGGGCCATCTGCTCACCATCGCGCCGCGCCGCGCCGCCGCATCGGGCGGCATTCATCTGCAGCAGCTGCCCGGCCTGCCACGCGAGGGCTATCGCCTCGACGTCACGCCCACGCGCGTGCTCATTCAGGCCAGCGACTCCGCCGGCGCCTTCTACGCGCTCGAGACACTCAAGCAGCTGCTTCCGGCGGCCATTTATCGCGACGCCCCTTTGCCCGGCACGATCTGGTCGCTGCCGGCCGTGCGCATCGAGGACGCGCCGCGATTCGCCTGGCGCGGCGCACACCTCGACGTGGCACGTCATTTCAGCTCGCGTGAGTTCGTCAGGAAGTACATCGACCTGATGGCCCGCCACAAGCTCAATCGCTTTCACTGGCATCTCACCGACGACCAGGGCTGGCGCATCGAGATTGCGCAGTATCCGCGCCTCACGGCCATGGGGGCCTGCCGCGAGCAGACCATGGTGCCGCCGTATCAGTCGGACCCGGCCAAACGCGTGTTCGACGGCAAGCCGCACTGCGGGTTCTACACGCAGGAGGACATCCGCGAGGTGGTGGCCTACGCCGCCGAGCGCATGATCACCGTAGTGCCCGAGATCGAGATGCCGGGGCATGTGCAGGCCGCCGTGCACGCCTACCCCGAATTGTCCAGCCGCCCGGACTCGGCGCCCGGCGTGATGCAGATCTGGGGCGTCAGTCCGTTCATTCTCAACCCCACAGACGCCAGCGTGCAGTTCATGCAGAACGTGCTGCGTGAAGTGCTCACGCTGTTTCCCTCCCCCTGGATTCACATCGGCGGCGACGAGGCCACAAAGGAACAGTGGAAGGCCAACCCCGACATCCAGGCCCGCATCCGATCGCTGGGACTCAAGGACGAGCACGAGATGCAGAGCTGGTTCATCAGGCAGATGGACAGCTTCCTCACGGCGCAGGGCCGTCGCATGATCGGCTGGGATGAGATTCTCGAAGGGGGACTCGCGCCCAACGCCACGGTCATGAGCTGGCGGGGCATGGCGGGCGGCATCACGGCGGCCAAGGCCGGTCACGATGTGGTGATGGCCCCGGGCAGTCACACCTACTTCGATCACTACCAGTCGCGTGACCGGGCGCGCGAACCGCATGCCATCGGCGGCTTCACGCCCATTGACTCGGTGTATGCCTTCGAGCCGGTGCCGGCCGCACTCACGGACGCCGAGGCGCGCCATGTACTGGGCGCCCAGGCCCAGCTCTGGACGGAGTACATCCCGAGCACGCGCCACGCCGAATACATGGCCTATCCGCGCCTCGTGGCACTGGCCGAGGTGCTGTGGACCCCACGGCCGCTCCGCGACTATGCACACTTTCGTGCCCGTCTCGTGCCGCATCTCGCGCGGCTCGATGCCCTCGACGTGAACTATCGCCGGCTCGACCCGCAGTAACTCTCTCGCCTGCCATGCACGCTGCTCCCACTGATCACCACGCGCCCCTGCTCCCCCCGCCGCCTGTCAACGCGCCCGTGCGCACGGGTCGCGGTGCCACCGGTCGCACCTTTGTCGTTGGCGCACTCGCTGGGGCGCTGCTTGGCGTTGTCGGTGTCGTCGTGGGCAAGGCCCTTGCGGGCGACTGGATAGCCGCACGCCTGGCGCCGGCGCCGGCCGGCATGGCCATACGCTGGGCGATTGCGCTCGTCGCCATGTTTGGCGCCGTCCTCGTGCACGAACTCGGGCACATCGTGGGCGGCCTCTCGCAGGGCTTCCGCTTCATGCTGCTGGTGGTGGGGCCGTTCAAGCTCGCGCGCAAGGACGAACACGCCCCCGTTCGCCTGAGCCTCAACACCTCGCTCGAACTGGCCGGCGGCATAGCGGCCTGCATTCCGCAGGGCGAGCATGCACTGGTGCAGCGCACCAAGTGGATGGTGCTGGGTGGCCCGCTGGCCAGTGTGCTGCTGGCCCTCGTGTGCGGCCTGCTGCTCACATTCACGGCGCCCGCCTCGTGGAGCGCGCTCGTGCTCATGACCGGCGCCGTCAGCGCTGCACTCGCCGTGGTGACGCTGATTCCCATGCGCAACGGCAACTTCGTCACTGATGGCAAGCGCTTCCTGCAACTGCATCGTGAAGGCCCCGAGGCTCGCCGCGATGCTGCGCAGCTGGCCATCACCGTGCGCCTGCAGTCGGGCACGCGGGTGGATGACGTGCCTCGCGAACAGATTGCGGCCCTGCTCGAGCCCAGCGACGGCTCCATCATGGAGTTCCTCGGGCGCACCACTGCCTACACCTGGTTGCTTGGCCAGGGCCGTGTCAGCGAAGCGCGCGCGCAGCTCGATCGGGCCGTGGCACTCGGCAGCGGACTTCCGCTCAACCTGTCCACCTTCATTGCGGCAGAAGAAGCTTTCGTGCTGGCGTGGTTTGATCGCAACGCCGACGCCGCTCGCACACGCATTGCCCCACACGAGAAAGTCCTGCGTGCCGTGCTGCCACCGCACGATCAGGCCCGTCTGGACGCGGCACTGGCGGCAGCGGCAGGTGACCGGCAGGCGGCGCAGGCCAAGGTGGACGCGGCCCTGGACGCGCTGCGCGCGCAGTCCGCTCCCAGTGGCAGCACTCAATGGACAAAGGACCGCCTGCAGGAGATGCAGGCGGTCCTCTCGGCGGCGTAGCTCAGCGCGGGCCGATCAGGGTTTGCCTCAGGGCTTCCAGGTCCCCTGCCCGACCTGCGGCACGAACTTGTCCACGCCGTTCTCCTTGTACTCGAGCGTCTTGCCCAACTCGGCGCTCTTGTACGCATGCATGAGAATGCGCACCACATCCAGTCCATCGTGCCAGGTGAGCAGCGGCTTCTCCTTGCCGAGGAAGGCCCGCACGAAGTGATTGTCCTCGGCTTCGTAGCCGTAGGCAATGGCCTCGTTCACCACGACCGGCATCTGGCCCTGCTCGGCCATCTGCTTTTCCACGATGTCCTCGCCGCTCTTGCCACGCACGGCGCGCGAGAAGAAGAGATCGAGGCCCGACTCGAGCGTGTTCCACTTCATCGAGTACTCAGGACCCAGCAGCTCGGCGCTCAGGCGCAGGCCCGGTCCAACAAAACTCCACGACGTGGTGGCTTCACCAATGGCGAGCTGCCCCTCGGGCGTCTCGAACTCGATGTGCACGCTGGCAAAGTCTTCCGACGGCGCCTTGAGGTAGTCCACGCCCATGTCCTTCTTGAGCTGCGCCGCATAGGCCTTGCGCGTCCACTTGAGTGAAGCGATGTGGCCCGTGATGCGCTTGACCTTGAGCGTGGACAGCGCCTCGCCCGGCGGCGTGAGCAGCTGGCGCACGACAAGGGCCGAGTGACACATCATGTCATTGAGCACGCCGCCGCCCTGCTGCACGCCGTTCCAGAACCACGGCCCGTGCGGACCGCTGTGCTCCTCGGCAGCGCGCGCGAGATATGGACGGCCCGTCGTGGCCGCACCGCGCTTCCAGATGAGGTTGTGTCCCACCGCCACCTGCGGCGAGAAATATTGATTCTCGAGATAGCCGTGCATGATGCCGGCCTTCTCCACCAGCTTGAGGATGTGCTTGGCCTCGGCCACCGTGCGTCCCAGCGGCTTCTCACAGGCAATGCCCTTGAGCGTGCCGCGGCCGGTCAGCACCGCGTCGACGATTTCCTCGACGTTCTCGATGCGCGCGTGATTGGGGCCGTTGAGCCAGATGGCGTCGATGGCCGGATCGGCCACCATGTCGCCAATGGTCTTGTAGGCCTTGCAGGCGCCCACGTCGAGTTCACGCGCGTAGCGTGCGGCCGCGGCGGCGTTCCTGGCATTGGGGCTCCAGACACCCAGCACATCGGCGTCGCGAACGTAGCGGAAGCCCTGCATGTGAAAGCGGGCGTTGAAGCCGGACCCGATGAATCCGACGCCGAGGCGGGAAGCGGTCATGACGGAAGGCGTTGTTCGTGGAGGCAGATCGCGTGAAACACCGATGTAACACGACGAACTTACTGCGTGGTGCGACGCCGTGCATCTGCTCGGTCGGCGTCGGCAGAATTCTCAATACACGTCGAGATCGCGGGCAATACGCAGCGGCCCGCGGTAGCCACCGCGTCGCACACCGGCCACCAGTTCGTCGTCGGTGCCACCCATGCGCACGATGTGGCTGAGCACCACCAGCTTCACGCCGGCTGCGGCGGCCAGCGCACCCACTTCGCGGTCGCTGGTGTGCACGCTGCGCATGTAGCGTGGCCACTCCTCACCGCCCGGGCGGTTCTCGGGAACCAGACGCACCTCGGGGTAGCTCTCATGCACCAGCACATCCGCGTTCCTGGCCGCGGCTTCAAGGGCTGCGCTGGGCGCAGCGTCACCCGAGAGCAGCACGCGGCGTGTGGGGGTCTCGATGAGATAGCCAAAGGCCGACTTCCACTCGCCGTGCGGCACGGGAATGGCCGTCACACGCAGGCCCAGCGAGTCGTAGACCGGGCCACCGGCGGAATCGATGGGCTGCACCTTCACGCGCTCGCCGCCCCGCTGTCCGCGCTCGAGCCCATCGGTGCGCACCGCAATGTCCTCCTGCCACGCCGACAGAATGCCCTGCGCCAGCCGTTCGGTGCCCTGCGGCCCACGCACGTTCATGGGCGTGCGACGGCCCATCACCCAGGTGGTGAGCAGCACATCGGGCAGACCCAGCGTGTGGTCGCTGTGCAGATGCGTGAGAAAGACGCCGGCAAAGCCATCGATGGGCAGACCGGCAGCCGCCACGCGGCGCATGACACCGGCACCGGCATCAAAGAGCAACACCTGTCCGCGATACTCGAAGGCATAGGCCGGTCCCGCGCGCTCGGGGTCGGGCACCGGCATTCCGGAGCCCAGCACGATCAGGCAACCGGCCTCACGCTGTGCGGCCGTGCAGACATGCGTGCCGGTAAAGCGACGCTGCGCCTCGAGCGGCGCGGCGACAACGAGGCCCGCAGTCAGCAGCAGAGCCAGCGCAGCCCGAGTGGTGAACCCCACCGTCACACCAGGCATGACCAGATCACCGCTCTACCACAGCCCGGCCTTGCCACGCACCGACTCGATGAGCGCCTGCGGATCGTAGCCCACGCCCTGGCGGAACACCCACTGCACGTTGCGCACGGCCGCAATGTCGGCCGCCGGATTGCCATCGAGGACCACGAGGTCGGCCAGCTTGCCCACCTCGAGAGAACCGGTGAGCGCGCCGCGACCCAGATAGGTGGCGCCATTCAGCGTGCCGATGCGCAGCGCCTCGAGCGGGGTGAAGCCCGCTTCCACGAGCAGCTCCAGCGCACGCTGATTGGAGAAGCCCGGTACGAGGCCTCCGCCGCCGGTGGGGTCGGTGCCCACGATGAGCGTGCCACCCGCCTGCACAAAGGCGCGCTCGAAGGCCATGCCCTTGGGGAAGGCCCGCGCATAGGGCGACTGGGTATTGCGCTGTGTGGCCGCGTAGCGTCGTTCGTAGTCTTCGCGCAGCGTGGGCAGCAGCACCTCGAGTCCGCGCGGCATGGGCCGGCCCGGCGTGAAGGTCTCGAAGATGGCCAGGGTGCTGGTCACCGCCACACGCTTCTCAATGAGATGCCGGAACAGCGCCTGTACTTCGCTGCTTGAAGGGTCGAGCGAGGCCATGGACTGTGTGGCCGCGCCGCCGCGGGCCATGCAGCGGTCGGGCGTCTTGCCGGGCACGAAGTCGTTCATGGCAAAGAACCCATGCTCGAGGTCATCGATGCCCGCGTCGGCCGCCTCGCGGTAGGTCACGCTGCACAAGTGCCCCGTGATCTTGAGCCCGCGGGCGTGCGCCTCACGCGCCGACACGCGCAGCGCGTCGCGCGAGATGTTCATGTAGGCCTTGAACGACGTGGCACCCTGATCGGCCCAGTACGCCACCAGCTGTTTGGCGTGCGTGGTATCACGCAGCGGCACGACCTGATTGAAGCCCATCCCGGGGCCTTCGAGGTAGGGCGCGGTGGCATCGATGAACGGTCCCGGTTTCTCGCCGCGCGCGATGGCCTGCGCCACGAGAATCTCCGCCAACCCGTTCATGTTGCCGCCGGTGCGCATGCTGGTCACACCGCCCGCCAGATACAGTCGCGAGAAGCTCTCGGTGAGATTGGCGTAGGTGCCCGCTCCCACCGGGTAGTAGAGGTGCTCGTGCACCATGACGAGGCCGGGGATGACCGACTTGCCGCTGAGGTCGAGCACCTGCGCACCGGCCGGCACGCTCACACCGGCAGAGGGCCCCAGCGCCGCAATGCGGCCATCACGCACGATGATGGTATGCGCCTCGCGTGGCGCTGCGCCCGTGCCGTCAATGACGCGCACGTTGGTGAGCGCGAGCACGGCCGTATCGAAGCGCACGTAGCTGCGCGTCGACGGACCCACCGGCGCGCGCTGCGCCTCAACATGCCGAGCACTCAGCCCTGAGCACGCCAGGGCCAGAACGGCGCTCAGCGCCCACGCCGACCGCGCGCTCACAGGCGCGCTCACAGGCGCGCTCACAGGCGCGCTCACAGAGCCTTGAGCGCCGCCGCGCTGGCCGTGATGGACGCGATGGGATCGGTCGGGTTGTCGTGTTCGATGAACCAGTGTCTGAGCCCCTGACGTCGCCCGGTGGCAATGAGCGACTTGAAGTCGATGGTGCCCTTCCCCACGTCAAGCATCACGCGTTCCGGCGGCGGGCCGGCGTCCTTCACGTGCACGGCCACCACACGTCCGGCGAACCGATTCATGAGCGCCATGGGGTCCTGGCCGGCCTTCACCGCCCAGTAGAGATCGAGCTCCAGCTTGACCAGCGACGCATCGGTTTCGCTGGTGAGCACGTCGTAGCCCGTCGTGCCATCCACGGCGGCAAACTCGTAGTCGTGGTTGTGATAGCCAAACTCGAGCCCTGCCGCCCTGGCCATTTCACCCGCCGTGTTGAGCCGCGCCGCCAGCCGCTGCCAGTTGGCGCGCGACCCGCGATACTCCATGCTCGACGAGGGCACGATGACCAGCTTGTGCCCGATGGCCTGTGCCCGTTCGAACACCGGGCCCCAGGCGTCGTCGGTGCGCGGCAGGCCTTCATGCGCCGCCGGCGCCGTCAGACCATGGCGCGTGAGGACCTCACGCCACCAGGCGCCATCCTTGCCGAAGGGATTGAAGAACTCCACTTCGCTGATGCCTGCCTTGGCCACCGCTGCGATCGTGCCCTCGATATCCTTGGTGAGCGCGGCACGCACCGTGTAGAGCTGCAAGCCGATGCGATCGAGACGCGCGCCCGGATACGCATTCGCATGCGCCGTCGAATGCGCCGACCGCTTGGCGGCACCGGCCAGCGACGGCAGCAGTGCGCCACCACCGATGCCCGCGGCCAGCAGACCCAGCACCTGGCGTCGTGTCCAGCCCTCGGGACTTGTGTCATCACGGCGCGAGGGATCGGACGTGAACGGCAGCTTGTACGACATGGTCAGGCTTCTCCTCCGGCCAGTCGGGCGAGTGCCTCGCCCGTGACCCGGTAGACGGTCCACTCATCCTGCGGCCGCGCGCCGAGCGCGGTGTAGAATCCGATGGCATCCACGTTCCAGTCCAGCACCGACCACTCGAGACGCCCGCAGCCGCGCGCCACCGCCAGCTGCGCGAGATGCTGCAGCAAGGCCTTGCCGATGCCGTGCCCACGCAGCGCCGGTCGCACGAACAGGTCTTCGAGGTAGATGCCGGGACGCGCGAGAAAGGTGCTGTAGTTGTGAAAGAACAGCGCAAACCCGGCCACCTCACCGTCCCACTCGGCCAGCACCACCTCGGCGTACGGCCGTTCGCCAAACAGTGTGGCCTGCAGCGCCGCGTCGCTGGCCTGGCACTCATGCCGCAGCTTCTCGTACTCGGCGAGCCCTTCGATGAGCTCGCGAATGACCGGCACATCGGCCACCGTCGCGCCGCGCAGTCTGAGCCGCCCGTTCGCAGAGGGCGTCACGGTGTGGCTCCCGGCGTGGCTCCCGGCGTGGCTCCTGGGAGTGCGCGATGCGTCCATTGTCCGCCGCGCCGCAGCGTGGACTCAAACTGCTTCGTGCGCACGCGCACCTCACTGGCCACGTTCACACCGCGGCGCGCCGCGATGAGTTCGCTGATGAGCGGCACACGCTCCTCGCTGCTGTCAATCGTCCACGGCGCGCCGGCCACCGGCGCCGTGAGGGAGCGCACGGGCGGCGTGCGACTGGCATGTCCAAGCTCGGCGCTGCCGTCGGCCTTCATCTGGATGAGCGAATCCCCACCCACCACCGGACGACTCGAGGCGCCCAGCACCGGCAGGAACCACACCTCACTGTAGCCCTCATACAGCAGCGCCACCGGCATGAGACTGGCCACTCCACGTCCCGGACGCGGCGCCGAGAGCCCACGCGCCATCGCGCGCGCCACTGCGGCCACGGCCTGGGTGTCGATGCGCTCGCGCACCGCCACGCCGGCGCCGCGCAGGGCCCACTGCCGCTGCACCTTCACGTTCGCGCTGCCCGACGGCTGTTGCGTGAACTCCACCAGCGCGCCGCGCCACTCGTTGCCCTGCGGCACGCAGGCCACGCTCCAGGAGGGCGACATCTCACCCAAGGCCCCGCTGCGCGCCGCCTGCATGGTTTCCTGGTGACACTGCATGTACTGCAGCGCCCCGCGCGCGCGCAGATCGCGCTCGGCAAACAGGCCCTCATAGGTGGTGGGCACGGGGAGCGTCTTGGGCATCGGCGGCTGCGCGCCCTGTGCCCGTCCCACGGTCGGGACGGCAGTCAGCAGCAGCAACGGGATGAACAACGCAAACACAGGCGGGCGGGAGATGTGCACAGGCTGGGCGCAGGCTGGAGGGAACAGACACCTCCGCAATCTACTGCAACTCGCCCAGCCCATGGGTGACGCAGCGCGACCACTGCGCTCCGAGCAGTCGCTGCAGGAGGAGCTCATCCCCATCCACCGCGGCTGCGGCGAGGCCGCGCGCCACCATGGCGCCCATCACATTGCCCGTGCCGCTGTAGCCGCCGGCCGCCCAGATATTGGGCCGCACCTGCTCCACCACCGGCAGCCCCGTCTCCGTGTAGCCGGCACTCGCCGCCCAGCGATGCGTGATGGGCGCGTCAATGCCCAGCCGCTCACGCAGATGCCGCTCGAGCAGGTCCTGCACCACCGGTGAGGGCGACGGGTCATGCGTCCACTCGGCGTCGCCGCCCTGATCGCGGTAGCCACCCAGCGCCACCCGCCCGTCGGCCAGCTGCTGCCAGTATTCGTAGCCCTCGCGGAAGTACACCGGACAGGGAATGCGCCCCGGCTCCACGGGTGCCGTGGCCAGCATCTGCAGACGGGCCGTGCGCACGCGACCCGAGAGCTCCGGCAGAATCAGATCCAGACCGCCATCCACCGCAATGAACACACGCTCGGCGTGCACCACCCCATGCGGCGTGATGACGCGCGTGCCATCGAGCTGGAGCAGCGGCGTGTGCCCGAACAGGCGCGCGCCCTCCGCGCGCACCTGCGTGGCCAGGGTGCGACAGCGCATCAGCGGGTCGAAGGCGGCATCGGTGGGCAGGAAGAGCCCTTCGCCATCGTCACCCTGATACCACTGCACGGGCAGGGCGTCGGCGCGCATCGCGTCGTACTGACGACGACAGTCCTCCACTTCCTCCGGTGTGGCGGCAAGGCGCTTGGAGCCCACCCGCCTCACCGCGGCCGGCGCTTCCTGGCGGATGCGCTCGATCTCGCCGATGCTCGCGAGATAGATGTCGCGCGCACGTGCCTGCCCGTGACGACGAACGGCGTCGTGGTAGAAGTCGTAGCAGCCGGCAAGCAGGAAACCACCATTCCGACCGGCGGCGCCGCCGCCCACATCACGGGCATCGATGCCGATGACGTTCTCCGAGCGCGCGAGCAGCTCGGCGATGAGCGTGAGACCGGTGCCACCAAGTCCCACCACACAGCTGTGCGCGCTGCAGTCGCCGCGCAGGCGCGGCAGAGCCGTCCAGTCGCCTCGATCCCACACGGGCAGCGCCGCCTCGGGTGCGCGGCGCTCAGTCACGTCGCAGCGAATCGAGAATCATGTCTCGAAGCGGCGTGCGTGGCGTGTCGCGTAGCGGATCACGCGGCGGGTCGCCGATGACCGGGCCGATGCGATACACCCCCGTGCGCTCACCCAGCAAACCCACCGCCGCATCGATGAGCGGATCGCGACTCGCATCGTACTCCCGCGGATTCCAGGGCATCACGAGATGCGGCGCCACACCGCGCCACTCGATGGGCTGACGGTCGGGCGCAAATTCGAGCCAGCGCGGCACCGTGAACTGCCAGCCACGTCCCCCGCCCAGCGCAAAGGTGGCCGGATTGCCGCTCGCGCCGCCGGTCGTGTCACCAATCACGGTCACGTGCGGCAGGGTGCGCATGGCCGCGACAAAACTCTCCGTGGCGCTGAAGCCGCCGCGACCGGCAATGACCACCACCGGCTTGGTGTACTGCCAGGCGCCACGCGGTCCGATGCTGCGCGCGAGCGGCATCTCGAGGCCCTGCACGCGCGGATCGATGTTGATCTGCACATACGACGCCGTGAGCGAGCGCGTGGTGAAGCGGCTGGCAAAGCCGAGTGCGGCGGCGTCACTGCCGCCGGCATTGGTGCGCACATCGATGATGAGCCCGGGCGTCTCGCGTGCGCGCTGCAGCATCACGTCCAGCAGATCCTCGTCCACCGGCGCCTTCCAGGTGCCCAGCCAGAGATAGCCATAGCCGCCCACCACGGCGTCGCCGGCCTGCGGCGCGCGCGTGACATAGCCGGCGTCACGCAGCGCGGCCTGCCAGCGCTTGCGCTCGAAGTTCACGAGCGTGGGCGGTCGATAGGTGGGCACGATGTGGCCACGCGGATCGACGAGCCACACATGCAGATCGCGCAGTGGCGCGAGCATGGCCAGCAGCACCGACACCAGTTCGTCCTGACTGCGCGCCTGTGCGGCCACCGGACGATAGCGCAGACGCTGCGCCTTCCAGTCCACCTGCTTGTAGGCGAACGAGGGATAGGTCTCCTGAAAGCGCGTCCACAGCGTATCGAATTGATCGAGATACACCGTGGACGGATACGCCGTCAGCGCAACCGGAGGTGCGGGCGCTGGCGCACGCCCGCACGACATCGCCGCAGCCAGTCCGAGTCCAAGACCCAGCACCCGCCCGGCGGCAAGGAGCCCCCCTGCACGTCGCATTCTCTGACAATGGGGGCGGGACCGGCCACGGTCCAGATCGGCGGCCACTTCTGGGGACGAACCGTTTCTAAAGCGCCACCAGACGTGATCCGGCGATAGGACTATCGGGAAAGCGCGCCCGCCACCTGCCGCGTCAGCACGACCAGATCGGGCGAATGCTGCAGCGCCTGGAAGTACAGCCGCTGGAAGGCGTCGCCCTCGGCGTCGGCGCGCAGCAGCGCACGCCCGCGATCGTACAGCGAGCGCGCCTCGGCGCTGCCCATCGGCGACTTCTTGTCCGTGCTGCGTTCGTCGATGAGCAGCACCAGCTGCGCCATGGGCCGCAGCCAGTCGAAGAACGGGTCGTTGATCACCAGCTGCAGGAAGGCGCTGTTGTTGTCGATCCGGCCACGCACCTTCTCGTAGCGTGTACGCTCGGCCTGCAGCAGTCCGCGATGCACCACGAGCAGGAACTTGCGCAGTTGCTCGAGCGACTCCCGTTCCTCGGCGCTGGCCAGCGGCATTTCCAGCGGCATGGTGGGTTGCTCGCGCACTTCGTCCGTGAGGTCGCCCGCGGCTGGCGCGGGGGCGGCGGGTGGCGTGGGCGTGTTGGCAGCGTCGGACATGCGGCAGCTCGGCAAATGATGAATCACAGGGGTGCGGCGCCGCGTGGCTTGACTGTCCGACGCGACTTGTGGAGCAGCATTGAAAGCTAGCAGCTTGACCGGATGACGCGATTCTCCTCTCTCCGCCGGTTGGGTGTGTTGGCCCTGACCACGGCGCTCGGCCTGGCCGCTCCGGGCTTCGCCGCACCGGCCGCCGCGCAATCCGACTGGCGCACCGTGCGTCAGGACCAGACCTGGCTGGCCTTCGCCTACGATCAGCCGCTGTCCACGCGCTGGTCCACGCTGGGCGACGTGCAGTGGCGACGGGTGAACGGTCTTGCTGACCCACAGCAGCTGCTGCTGCGCACCACGGCCCTCTACCGGGTGGCGCCGGGTTTTCGGGTGGGCGCGGGCGTGAACTATGTGGCCACGGCGCCCTACGGGGAATTACCGGCCGCCCGGCCGCTGCGTGACCGGCAGCTGTTCCTCTTTGCCCAGCTCAATCACAAGCAGGGTGCCACCGATTTCATGCACCGCTTCCGCTTCGAGAATCGCTGGCTGGCCGATGTGGCGCGCGACGCCGACGGTGACGAAGAGCTCATCAATGAGCGCTTTGGCCGTCGCGCGCGTTATCTGGTGCGCCTCATGCGCCCCGTGCCCGGTCTCGAGTTCCGCGGCCTGCCCGTGCTGGGGCTCGTGCAGAACGACCTCTTCATCGGCCTGGGCGGCGCCGAGCGTGGGGTGACGGTAGATCAGAACCGCATCGCGTTCGGACCGGCCATCCAATTCAATCGCAGCAAGCGCCTCGACCTGCTGTGGATGCAGCAGTGGGTGGCGGTACCACGGGCGCGCGCCAACGAAAACAATCGTACGTTATGGGTGGTGCTGAACCACACCGGTCTGCCGCGCTGACCGCGGTGTGACGGCTCACCTGCCTGCCTCCCCCCTCGGGATCTCCTACCTGACCATGTCTCGCTCCAACTCCCTGCCCGCCCTGCGGCCTGCGCTGCTCGCCGCCTCGCTGGCCGCGATGTTTGCGCCGGCCGCCAGCCCGCTTGTGGCCCAGAACGCCGCCAGTCCGGCCGCGTCCTCGTCCTCGGCGGCTTCGTCGTCCGCCAAGTCCGATCCGCTGGCCGACGAAGGCTACATCACGCCGCCGGAGGCCATCGCGAAGCTGGTGGCCGCGCCGCGCGAACTGAACGCCACCTACAGCACACCGAGTCCGGGCGCGCGACGCTACTTCATGCGACTGGTGAGCGACGGTCTGCCGTCACTGGCGCTGGTGGGCAAGGCGCACCACAACCTGGGCGGCTGGCAGGTTGACCAGCGCGCCAACCGCGAGCGCAACCTCACCATGCGCAGCAGCGCGGGCCTCGAGATCACCGAGTGGGAAACGGGCCGCAAGGTGAATGTGGCCATTCCCGCCGGCGCGCGGGTGGGCAGTGCGGCGTGGTCACCCGACGGCAATCAGGTGGCCTTCTTCGCGCTGTTCGACGACGCGACGCAGATCTGGGTGGCCGACGCCGCCACGGGCAAGGCACGCGCCGTCTCACCGCGCACGGTCATGGCCACCACGGTCACCCAGCCGCAGTGGACGGCCAACGGTCAGGCGCTGCTCACGGTGCTGCTGCCCGATGGCCGCGGCCCCGAGCCGCGTGAGCCCGTGCTGGCCAGTGGCCCCATGGTGCGCCTCAACGAGAACAACAAGCTCAAGACGCGCACCTACGCCGATCTGCTCATGACGCCCTACGAGAAGGACCTCGTGGCGTATCACATGAAGGGACAGCTGGCGCTCATCGATGCGAAGAGCCGCGCCGTGCGCAAGATCGGCGCGCCGGGTCTCGTGCGCAGCGTCGATGCCTCGCCCGACGGGCAGTATCTGCGCGTGACCTATGTCGAGGAGCCGTTCAGCTATGTGCTGCCGGTCTCCTCGTTCGGCACGCGTGAAGTCATCCTCGACGGCACGGGCAAGGTGCTGACGGAAATCAGCAAGCGTCCGCTGCGTGAGGGCGAGGAGCCCACCGACCCCACCGATCCGCAGCCGCGTGCGGCCGCCAGCCCGGCGGCGCGTGCCGCGGCGCCCGACACCGGCAAGCGCAATCTCGCCTGGCATCCCACGGCGGGTGGCCTCGTGTATCTGCAGATCGCGCCAGCGGCCAACGGTGGTGGCAGCGGCGCGGGCAACGCGGCGCGTGCTGACAGCGCGGCGCAGTCGCGTCGTGGCGATCGGGTGATGCACTGGAAGGCGCCGTTCGATTCCACGAGTGCAACGGCGCTCTACACCACCACCAACCGCATCACGGCCGCGCGTTTCAACGACGCCGGCACCATTCTCTTCGTGACGGAGACGGGCACCGGCGGCACCTACGAGCAGGCCATCTTCCTCACCGAGAACAACGCCAAGTTCACGGTCATTGCGCCGCGTGCACGTGGCCGCGGCGACAGTGCGGCGGCGCCCACCCTGCCGCCGGCGGTGGCGGCCGCGGCCGGCCGCTTTGGTGCTGCGCCCGGCGGTTTGATCACGCGGCCGGGCAAGAGTGGCGCGCCGGTGGTGATGGTGTCCACCGACGGCAAGTCGGTGTTCACGCAGGGCACCACGCCCGACAGCACCAGCATTGCCAAGGCCTACGTGGAGCGGATCGACATCCGCACGGGCGCGCGCACGCGCCTCTACGAAAGCGCGGGCAACGTGGTGGAGACCATCTCCGCGCCGCTCGATGACGACTTCTCGCGCGCCGTCATTCAGCGCGAGTCGGCCACCACGGTGCCGCAGTCGTTCGTGCTCACGCTGGCCAGCAAGGAGGCCAGGCAGCTCACGAACAACCGCGACCTGATGCCCGAGATGTCGAGCGCCAAGCGTCGCACGGTGGTGGCGCGCCGCGCCGACGGCTACACCTTCAACGTGCGCGTCACGCTGCCCGCCGACTATCAGGACGGCACGCGGCTGCCCGCCATGTTCTGGTTCTATCCGCGCGAGTACGACAACCAGCAGGCGTACACGCGCCAGGCGCAGCAGACGCCCACGCAGGCCAATCGCTTCCCCAGCTTCGGTCCGCGCTCGCTGCAGTTCCTCGTCACGCAGGGCTACGCCGTCGTCGAACCCGACGCGCCCATCTTTGCCAGCGAAGGTCAGCTGCCCAACGACAACTACGTCGTGGACCTGCGCAACAATCTGTCCGCCGTCATCGACGCGCTCGACACGCTGGCCATCATTGACCGCCATCGCCTGGGCCTGGGCGGCCACAGCTACGGCGCCTTCAGCACCGTGAACGCGATGGTGCATACGCCCTTCTTCAAGGCCGGTATTGCCGGTGATGGCGCCTACAACCGCACCCTCACGCCCAACGGCTTCCAGAGCGAGCGGCGCGATCTCTGGCAGGGACGGCAGACCTACCTGGAAATGTCGCCCTTCCTCTATGCCGATCAGCTCAACGGCGCGCTGCTCATGTACCACAGCACCGAAGACCAGAACGTCGGCACCGATCCCATCAACTCCACCAAGCTGTATCACGCGTTGATGGGGCTCGGCAAGACGGCGTCACTCTACATGTACCCGTACGAGGACCATGGCCCCATCGCCAAGGAAACGGTGATGGATCAGTGGGCGCGTTGGGTGGCGTGGCTTGATAAATACGTCAAGAATGCCGGGCGCGGGGCGACACCCAAGGCCATGTGAACGAAGGAGGGGCGTAAGGTGTGACGGCGTAAGGTGACCCTCGCGAAGGTACCGCTACCGGTTTACTGCGTACTGCGTAAGGTGGACTGCGTAAGGTGAGGTTCGCGAAGGTACCGCACCCGGTTTACTGCGAACCGCGTAAGGTGGACTACGTAAGGTGAAGGGCGGGAAGGAACTGCACACGAGACCGCGGTCTCGCGTACGGTTGCTTCCCGCCCTTCACCTTACGCCGTCCACCTTACGTTGTTCGCAGTAAATCGGTAGCTGTTTCTTCCCGCGGTCGACCTTACGTGGTTCACCTTACGCGGTTCGCAGTAAAGCGGTAACGGACTCCACCTTACGGAGTTATTTGCTTGGGTTTGACCGGCTTGGTGCCGTTGAGCCGCGGCCTCGGACCATTCGCCACTTCCACCGCGATCTCCTTGATGTAATTCGCGATCCGCGCGTAATGCGGGTAGTCGATGAACTCCGGCTCGTCGCTGTATTGGTGGTAATCCCCATGCAGGCCCGTGAAGAAGAACGCGATGGGAATGCCCTGCTGCGCATAACGGAAATGATCGCTGCGCGCGTAAATGTTGTTGTAACCGGCCCACTGCGTCGGCTCGTCCAGCTTGTAGTCCAGCGCGAGTGGCTTTGCCTGCTTGGCGTTCACGGCCTTCACCTGGTCACCCAGATCCTTGCTGTCGAAGTACGAGCCAATCACCGACAGGTAATCGTCACCGCCACCCGGCAGGTCCTCGGCGCGGCCGCGGCCGATCATGTCGATGTTGAGCTGCGCCACGATCGAATCGATGGGCACCGTGGGGTTCTGCGTGAAGTGCGCCGCACCCAGGAGGCCCGCCTCTTCACCCGTGTGCCACACCAACAGCACCGAACGCTTGGGCTTGACCGGCATGGCCATGATGGCCTCGGCAATCTCCAGCACCGCCATCGAGCCTGAGCCGTCGTCGTCCGCACCATTGCGAATGGAATCGAGACGTGGTGTGGGGTGAATGCGACGGATGCTGTCCATGTTCACCTTGATGGACGTCATCAGATCGGGGCCCAGCGGCTTCATGTTGTTGGCCAACAGGACCTTGTTGCGCTCCACGTTGAACGCTCGCACCGAGTCCTTGTCCACCACCGGCGCAAAGCCCACGTGATCGTTGTGGGCACCAATGGCCAGATACTGGTTCTTGAGCACCGGATCGCTGCCGGGAATGACACCGATCACGTTGCGGCCCCAGTTCGTGGGTTCTTCCACGAAATCGAGCGATGCGGTAAGCCGCCCGCCGGTGTTGCCCGGCCGCAGCGCATCCAGCGACGCCACACCAAACAGGCGCGCCGCGCCGCTCTGCGTCATGCGCAACGTGGGCTGCGGATAGAGCTGCGCCTGCACCTGTGCGATCTGCTTGAGCAGCGCCTGCATCGGATCCTTGATGCTGGTGTCGGCCGCCGGGTAGCGCACCGGCGCCGGCTGCGACGCCACCGTCGGCTTGTTGATGGCCGCCCGCTGCGCCGGCGTGAGCCGGTCGAGATCCACCGTGATCACCGCCGCCGCATCGGCAAAGCGCGACGCGGCGGGACCCGCATTCTGCGCCAACGCAAACGCCTGCCCCTGTCCGCCGCGCGGGCCATCGGGTGAGGGCAGCAGCACCACCACCTTACCCGCCGCCTGCGCCGCACTGATCAGGCGGCTCGTGTCGCCCTGCACGCCGCCAAACACCACTTCCACGTCCACCACCGGACGCGGCGCGCGCGCACCCGGCACCGCCACCACATCCGTGTTCCACACCAGCGGATTGCCGTTCACCGTCACGCGTGAGTGATCGGTGAAACGCCGCGTATGGAACGGCAGATTCTGGAAGTATGTGCCGTTCACGCCCGCCGGCTGCACACCCAGGCGCTTGAGCTCTGCGGCAATGAAGTCCGTGCCCTTCTCATTGCCCACGCGGCCCACCTGACGGCCCTGCATGCTGTCGTCGGCAAACTGATAGAGACGGATCTGCAGATCACGCTCGGTGATGCCGGCCGTGGTGGGCGCGGGACGCACGCGCTCCGGGTTGCCGTAACGATTGACGGCCGGACGCTGCGCGCTCAGCGCAGCCGGAACAAGGAGAGCAGCGCCAAGCACTGGCGCCGCGAGGCGGACTGGCCGCATGAAGACTCCGGGGGTGTTTGGGGGTCGGTCACAGCGCCATGCCGGCGCCGTCCAGCAAGATATCCGCAGGAACGCGGCATCCACCCCGGCAAGTTACCGGACACAGGTCCGCCACGCATATTCGAGACGGCAGCGTCGGATTCCCGGCGCCTTTGTTTCCCTCAGCGTTGTGCATGCCCGCATGTGGTTTCTTGTCCTTCCCCTGATGCAGCTCGGCGCCTCGCAGCCGCCCTCCGTCCACGAGGTGCTGGCCGCCGAGTACAGTCGCGGCAGCAACACGGCGGCGATTGGCACCCTCGATCGTGCCATCGCGTCGGGCGATACGACGCTGCAGCGTCTCGCCGCACGCGCTCTGGGACGCTGGGAGCGTGCGGAATACGCCGCGCGATTGACGCCTCTGCTGCAGTCATCGACGCCCGCCGTCAGGCGACAGGCCTACGATGCCGCGGCGCAACTGCGCGCCGTGCACCTGCTCTGGCCGCGCAGCACGCCGGAGTCACACGCCGCGGCACGCGGCGCATGGGGCGAGTCGCTGGGCCGCGTGGCCACACCAAACACCGATATTGAAGCGGCGCTGGCTGCCGGATTGCAGGACCAGCAGGCCGACGCGCGTCGTGGCATGGCGCGTGGGCTCGAGAGTTATCTGCGACGCAATGCACGCAGCACCAAGCCGCAAGCCACCACGCTGCAGCAACTCCGCGAGCGGGTGCAACGCGACAGTGACGGCGAAGTTCGCCTCGTGAGTCTGCTCGCACTCACCGCCGCCGGTGACCGGGACTCCCTCACGCTCGATGCCGCGCGCCGTGATGCCGACCCGCAGGTCAGGCGCGCGGCCGTGGCCCTGTCTCGCGCCTGGTTGACCGACCCGCACCCCATGGTGCGTTGGCAGGCGCTGCGTGTGGCCGGCGACTGCACACGCGCCGCGCAGCATGTGAACGACAGCAGTGAACACGTGCGTCTTCTGGCCATCGACCTGCTGGGCGAGAAGCGCTGCGATGCGTCGCTGCTGCCACCGCTCCTGGCGCACAGCGACTGGCGTCGCCGCGCCCACGCCGTACTGAGCCTCGCGCGCACCGCTCCTGCGAACGCCCAGAACGCCGTGCGTGAACTCGCACGCTCCCCGGTGTGGCAGGCCCGCGCCTGGGCCGCGCAGTCCGCAGTGCTCATCAAGGACAGCAGCACACTCGCCCGCCTTGCCAGCGACCGTGATCCCAACGTGGCGTTGGCCGCCTCGCAGACGGTGCCCACAGCGCTTGCCCTGCTCACGCGCAATCATGCCGGCGCCATGCTGCAGGGGGCACAGGTCATCGGCAAGGCCGATTCGGCCACACGGCTCGCGCACGCCCCCGCGCTACGCGCCGCGTTTGATCGCATTGCCGCGCGTGGTGTGACCTGGCGTGACCCGCGCGAGGCCATCGTGCAGGCCCTCCTGCTGGATGACGCGACGCGCCGCTGGATGCAGCCGCTGCTGCAGCATCCCGATCCGGCCATCGCGCGCCGCGTGGCGCAGCGCCTTTCCCCCGACAGCACGCGGCTCGTGCCATACAACGCCACGTACGCGGCACCGGCCTTCCCCCCAGCCGCGACGCTCAATGCGCTGCGTGGCGTGACCGCCGAACTGCACATAGCCGGCAAGGGTGTTGTGCAGCTCCGTCTGCTGCCTGACGAAGCGCTCATGGCCGTGCACGCGTTTGTGACGCTGGCCGAGTCGGGCGCGTATGCCGGCCGCACACTGCATCGCATTGTGCCCAACTTCGTCGTGCAGGGCGGCAGCCCTGGCGCCGATGAGTACGACCCGGCTACCGACTACTTCATGCGCGACGAAGTGGGCTTTGCGCGCAATGCACGAGGCAGTTTTGGCATCTCCACGCGCGGACGCGACACGGGTGACGGGCAGCTCTACATCAATCTCATCGACAACGTCCGGCTCGATCACGACTACACGGTGTTTGCACAAACCACGCGTGGCCTCAACGTGGTGGACGCCATCCAGGAAGGCGACATCATCGAGCGCGTGGTCATTCGTCGCACCAGCGTAGGCGGAAGCGCAGGCGCCGGGGCGTCCGGTGAAGCAGCCAATGCGGCCAGCGGCGCTGCGTCAGGCATTGAGGCCTCAGGCGACGCCCGCCAGCCTGCCGCTGGTCCGGACAACCTGCTGGCCTTCGCTCGCGCAGGTCACCTGTATCTGCAGCGTGGCACACAGCCGGCGGCGCTGCACTCCACCAGCTCGGCGTTCCACCGCGACCCGACCTTTGCCGGCAACACGCTGTACTTCGCGCACGATTCGGCCGGCCACTACGACCTCTACGCGCAACAACTTGACGCCAACGGCGGCGCGCGGCCTGCCCAGCGACTCACCACGCATGCGGCGCACGATGTCGCTCCCGCCCCGCTGCCTGATGGCCGCATCGTCTTTCAGCGTGGTCTGGGCGGTGACGCGCGCCTCTTTGTTCGCGAAGCCAATGGCAGCGAGCGTCGGCTCGGCAGCGCGGAGCGTCAGGAACGTCGCCCGCGTATCTCACGCGACGGACAACGCGTGGCCTTTCTGATCGTCGGGGAAAGCTCACGCAGCGTGGTTGTGCACAACCTCAGCACTCGCCGTGACAGCGTGGTGTTCACCGACCCCACGCTGGAGGACGTCGCCTGGGGGCCGGACGATCGCCTTGCCGTATCCATGCGCAGCGGCACCTTTGTCGTGCCCACACGCGGCCAGGCCTACAGCAACCTGGTGTCGCGGCGGCATGGCGAAATTGACTGGTCACCCGACGGCGCATGGATTTCCGTGGCCGAAGTGCGCGATGTATCGGTCGGCTACAATGGCGATCCCGATCGTGGCGTGGACAGAAGCAGCCACGAACGGGGCAGCATGCCATCGGGGAGCTCGTCGGCAAACACCGCAACTGACGCCGGCCTCGTGCGCATCCCGGCCCCGCGCGCACCCGACGACGGTCTGCTGGCCCTCGACGCGCCGACCGCCACCAATCGCAGCGCCACCAACGCCGCCGCCTTCGACCGCATGTGGCAGCGGTCGCAACAGCTGTACTTCACGAGCGCTGAAGACGCGAGCGCATCGCAGGCCACACGCCGCGCCGCGTGGGAGGCCGTGCGCAGCACGTACCGGCCACGGGCGCTGGCCGCCACCAGCGATTCGGCATTGGCGCAGGTGTTGCACGAGGCGCTGCGCGCACGGCCCGCGTTGCGCGAAGAAGCCCGCGGACGTGCCGCGGTGTCGAGTGCCCATCCCGTGGCCACTGAGGCGGGGCTCGAGATGTTTCGCCGCGGGGGCAACGTGGTGGATGCCGCCGTCGCCACCAGCTTTGCGCTCGGGGTGGTGGAGCCCGACGCCAGCGGCATTGGTGGTTACGGCGAAATGGTGATTGCCCTCAAGGGCAAGGCGCCCACACTCATCGAGTTCATGAGCCGTGTGCCCGAGGCCGCAGGCCTGAGCAACACCTCGCTGCTGGTGAACGGCCGCTATCCCGCCGATGGCCCCGTGCTGGTCAATGTGCCGGGCACCGTGGCCGGCATGTATCGCGCCTGGCAGCAGCATGGCAGTGGCAAGCTGCCCTGGGCGGAGCTGTTGGCGCCGGCCATTCGCGCCGCGCGGAATGGCTATGCCGTGAGTCCGGGGCTTGCCACCACGCTGGCCACCGAGCGTGAGCACTTTGCCAAGTATGCCGGCAGCCGTGCGCTGTTCTTCAATGGCGACGTGCCCAAGACCGTGGGCGACAGCATTCGCAATCCCGATCTCGCCTGGGTGCTGGAGCAGATCGCGCTGCGCGGCGCCGACGGCTTCTACAAGGGTGAAGTGGCGTCACGCTACGCCACAGATTTGCGCCGCGGCGGCAACGCCATGACCGAGCGCGATCTCGCGCGCTACTTCGCCAACGAAGTGGCGCCAGTCTGCGGCACGTATCGTCGTTATCGCGTGTGTTCTTCGGCCCCACCGGTGAGTGGCGGCGCCGATCTGGTGGCGCGTCTCAACCTGCTGGAGCAGTTCCCCGCGCCGCAGCGTTATGCCGATCACGCGCCCACGCTGCACGCGGCATTGAGCGCGTGGTTTCTCACGCCATCCTCGCGCAACCGCATTGCCGACCCCGCGCTCTGGCCGGTGGACGTGGGCAGTGTGGTGCACAAGGACAGCGCGCGGGTACGCTGGCAGTGTTTCGATGCCAATCGGGCGCTCACACCGGCCAGTGTACGCGGTGATACGCTGGCCTGCCTCAAGGCGCGCGCCGCAGGCTCGGCGTCGCCAGCCGCCACATCGGGCGCCACGAGCGAGTCCCCGTCAGACGACCTGCCCCACGATGCGCCCTGCGGTGATGATCACGCCGCCGAGATGAGCGTGTGTCACAGCAGCGGCACCACGGCCTTTACCGTGGCCGACGCCGATGGCAACGCGGTGGCCGTCACGCAGACCCTGGGCACCTGGGGAGGCAACTTTTACGTGACTCCGGGGTTGGGCTTTCTCAGCAACGACAAGCTCACGTCGTACGGCACCGACCCCTCCCAGTACGGCTCCCGCCTCCCCTTTGCCCGCCATGGCAGTACGCTCGCGCCGACCATTGCCTTCGAAGGCAACCGCCCGGTCTTTGCCGTGGGCGCGGCCGGAAATGCCTGGATCACCTCCGCCGTCTATCAGACCTTGCTCGGCGCCCTCGACTACAACCTTGGTCCGCAGGCGGCCCTTGAGCAGCCGCGCTTCCTGCCGGGCGGCGGCTTTGGCGGTGCGGGCATGAACGCCTTCACCCTGCAACTCGAAGACGGCTTTGCGCCCAGTGTGGTGTCGCGTCTGCGGGCACTGGGTTACGGCCTCACCTTCGTGTCAGCGTATGGCGAGTTGCGCGAAGGCTACGGCGCGGCGGTGCGCATTGGGCGTGACCAGGTGTGGGCCGGTGCCGATCCGCGTCGTGCCGGTGCAGCGGGGGCCGTCAAGCAGTGAGCAACATGTTGAGTGACACGGCACGTCGCGCTTTGCATCACACGCTCCCGCGCGTTGCGGCGCTGGCGCTGTGCCTGTCTTCTACCCGCGCCCATGCCCAGGCAACGGCGCAGGCCGCGGCACATGCCGCAGCGTCTTCCTCCGCATCGCCGCAAGGCTACAGCACGCGCGAGTTTGCTGCGCTGGCCGCGCGCTTCAGCGATGCGGGCGGGTACTTCGACACCGACAATCTCATCTCCAACGAACCGAGTCTGCTGCATCCGCTCAATGCGCTCGACAGCCTCAACGTGCGCGGCGGTGTGTACCTCGGTGTGGGCCCCGACCAGAACTTCAACTACATCGCGCAGGTCGTGCCGCGGGTGGCCTTCATTGCCGACATCCGCCGCGACAACATGCTGCTGCTGTTGTTGTTCAAGGCCCTCTTTCACGCCGCGTCCGATCGACAGGAGTTTCTCGCGCTCTGGCTGGGCAAGCCCGTGCCGCCGGCGCCGCGTCGCCGCGACATGTCGGTGGACTCCCTCGTGGCCTGGGCTGAACGCACGCCGTCCAACAGTGCGGGCCGCACGCAGGCACAGCAGCGTGTGCGCGCACTCGTGAATGGCTTCGGCATTCCGCTCAGCACCAAAGACCGGGAAACCATCGCGCGCTTTCACGGCGAGTTCATGCGCCAGGGCACGGCACTGCGCTTCACCACCATTGGCCGTCCGCCGCAGCGTAGTTATCCGACACTGGGGCAGTTGCTGCGTGAGCGCGACAAGTCTGGCCGTCAGCGCAGCTATCTCTCCTCCGATTCGCTGTTCGGCATCGTGCAGAGCATGCAGCGCCGCAATCTTATCATACCACTGGTGGGCGATCTCGCTGGGCCCACCGTACTGCCCAAGCTGGCGCCCTGGCTGCGTGAGCAGCGAGAGACCATCTCGGTGCTCTACACCTCGAACGTCGAAGACTATCTGCTGCGCTACGGCACCTTTCGTGACTTCGTCAGGTCCGTGCGTGCCCTGCCGCGCCGTAGCAACAGCATCATCATCCGCAGTTGGTTTGGCGGACCGGGCACGCATCCCCAGCAGGTACCGGGGTATTTCACGGCCCAGCTTGTCGAGCGCATCGACGCCTTCGCCACCGATCCATCGGTGGATCGGGTGGCCAGCTACCGGCAACTCGTCATGCGGGTGCCGTAGACGGCAGGTCGCGCACGCCCACGCGAGAGTCGCCTACTTGAAGTCGGGTGGCGACTGCTGCCGGCTGTGCACTATTGCTATCAGTTCAATGCACTCGGCGCGTGCACGATAAAAGATCCGGAAGGAGTCGACGACCAACTCTCGGATCTCCAGATCAGCCACCTCAATGGCCACCTTACCCATAAGAGGGTTCAAAGCCAGGAGTTGAAGCTGCCGGTCGATGCGACTGACTACGCTCTCGGCGTAAACCGGGGAGTTCTGACTGATGAAATCCGCAATGTCGGCAAGATTCGTGACGGCACGCTCCGTCCATCGGAGCGGAAGCACTAGGCAGGACGACGGATTCGGCTGCGAATCCGACCCAAAGCCGCCTGATGATCGACCGTACGGCCTGCATCTGCGTCGGCAATCCCCTGCTCGACTGACTGACGGACGTAGACCTCGTAGGCCAAATCTTCCCAGCTCGCCTCTGCAGGAAGCTGGTCAATGAGGCGTTTGGCCTCGGGCCGGATGTCGTGTGAATCAGACATAACAAATAAGTTGGGAAAGGCTGCCGCCAGAAGCAAGCGCTGTCGGTGCTGCTCCCGGCCCGCCTTCTCAGAGGACGAGCTGTAGCCCCGACCGTTTGCACCCTCGCCATCCCTTGCGCAGTACCTGCTTTTACGAAATGTTCGAGTTTGCCCTCAACGAAGCGGCTCATGGCTCCTTTGGCTCAGCTTCTCGTATGCACCGCACCCTGACGCTCTCGGTAGGTCTGATGGTGGCGAGTCTGTGGCCGCTGCGCTCGCAGACCAACGCCGTGGCGTTTCGCGCGGTGCAGCCTGAGCTCTTTGCCACGCCCAACTCGCTGGTGAATGCCGCAGCCGATATCGACGGCGACACTGACCTCGATCTCTTTGTTGGGTTCAATGGCACGCCCAACAGACTCTATCGCAACGACGGCGGCACGTTCACTGATGTGGCGGTCGCGGCCCGCGTAAACGCGGCGCGGGCCACACGGGCGGCGGCGTTCGGTGACTGGGATGGAGACGGTGATGCCGATTTGCTGGTGGGCTATGCCCCGGGGAGCGGCGCTGTCCTCACCCTCTATCGCAACGACCGCGGCGTGTTCACCGACGTGACATCAGCGGCGACGCTTGCGGTGGATGCCGGAGCCGTACGGCAGGTGGTGTGGGTGGACTACGACGCCGATGGCGACCTGGACCTGTTCGTCGCCTTTCGCGATCGCGCCAACGCGATGTTCCGGAACGATGCGGGAATCCTCACCGATGTTGCCGCGTCAGTCGGTCTTGCCGATTCCCGCCGGAGCGTGGGCGCCGTGTGGGCAGACCTTGATGCCGATGGCGATCTGGATGTCGTCGTGGGCAACATGGATGGTGATGCCAACGGCGTCTTCCGCAATCACAACGGGCGCTTCACCGATGTGGCCGAGCTCTGGGGACTCGCGTCGGGAGGTCAGACACCGCGCGCTGCGGTCAACGGAACAGTGCGCCCCTGTGTCGGCGACCTCAACAACGATGGGCGTCTCGATGTGGTCATGGCCAACTATGGTCCGCCGGCGCTGTTCCTCAAGCAGAGCGACGGATGGCGTGACGTCGCCCCTGAATGGGGCATTGCCGTGGATGGCCGTTCCGACGCCTGCGTCTTCGGCGATGTCAATCATGATGGAGCCCTGGACCTGTATCTCAACGGCACCGTCACCGGTGGCAGGAACTGGCCGGACTATCTGTACGTGCAGAAGGCCAATCGCCTGGTGGACCAGATTCCGCAGGACGTGGCGGCCATTCCCGCTGACCATGGGGCGCTGCTGCTGGACTTGAGTGGCGACGGCGCGCTGGATCTCGCACTTACGGGTCAGGGGCCTCATGCACTGTTGGTGAACACCCTCGATGCTGCACTGGCGCGTCGTTCGGTACGCGTGCAGGTCGTGGACAGTCGCGGTCGAGCGAACAAGCCGGGCGCGGAGGTGCGTGTCTACCGCGCGGGCACCAGGCAACTGCTTGGCATGGCGCTTGTGGACGCCGGCTCGGGCTACAACGCTCAGTCCGTTGCGCCGGTACACATCGGCCTGGCATCGGCGAACCGGGTGGACATCGAGGTGACCTGGCCGGCCGAGGGCAAGCGGGACGTGACGTTCGCGCGCAATATTCAGGTCGACGGGCGACGCATCACCACGGTCACGGTCCACTGAGGCTGATATGACACACGCATCACGTCGCGAGTTTTCCACGCTGCTGTTGGCGCTCACCGGCCTGCCGGTGCTCCGCCGGCTTGGCGTCAATGCGCCGCCTGCGCATCCGACGCCGCGTGCCGGCATCACGGCGCGCAAGGTGCTCACCGCCGCAGAGCTCAGCAAGTCGCCACAGCTCGTACCGCTGTTCGATGGCGTGCGTGAGATCCCGCACATCGTCGACGGCATTCGTTGTCACTGCGGCTGCGCCGAATTCAACGGGCACTACTCGTTGCTCAGTTGCTACGAAGAAGCCAATGCCATGGCGCAGATCTGCCCGATCTGTCAGGGCGAGGGCCGAGTGGCCGTGCGACTGGCCAAGGCGGGCAAGACGCTCGACGAAATTCGTGTGGCCATTGACGCGCAGTTCGGCTAAGCCTCTACCTCTCACCTTGTCTATCATGCCTGGTGCAACCCGCTGGTCGCTGGTCTTGCTGTGCACACTGGTGCTACTGGCCACGTCGGGACGTCAGGCCACTGCGCAAATCAAGGCGAGCGAACTGCAGACCATCGCACAAACGGTCGATGGCACGACGCTCAAGGTCACCTACTCGCGGCCGCGGCTGCGTGGTCGCAGCAACATCTGGGGTACACGCGTTGTGCAGTGGGGTGAAGTATGGACGCCCGGCGCCAACGATGCCTCGGTGCTGGAGCTGAGTCACGACGTCACGCTGGGCGGCACCAAGGTCCCCAAGGGCAAGTACAGCATCTGGATGGTGGTGTCGCAGGACACGTCGTGGACGATGCTGCTCGACCCGAAGTGGAAGCAGTTTCACACCGACCATCCCAAGCCCAACGACAGCATGATCCGCGTCCCGGTGTCCGCCACCTTGCAGGCACCCACGGTGGAAGACGCGCTCACCTGGACCTTCCCCAGCATCTCGGCGCGCGGTGGCACGATGGCCATGCAGTGGGAGCGCACGCGGGTGACCGTGCCATTCACCGTCACCCCAACCCTTACCGACCTCCTGCCTGAGGCGGAAGCGCGCGCGTATGTGGGCAGCTATGTGCTGACCAACCCCAAGACCGGCAAGGAAGACGGCAAGCTCATCGTCACCTACGAGCGCGGGGGGCTCAAGGGCACCTTCGACCCCAATGACACCTATTTGCAGACCTTCGCGCTCATGAAGGTGGCGCCTGACCTGTTCACCGTGGGCCTGTTCATGAGCGCCGAGGTGTACGCGGGCGGTGAAGTGTACGAAGTCCTGCGTCCAGACTTCATGATCACGTTCACGGTGAAGGGCGGCGAGGCAAGCGTAGAAGCGCGTGGCGCAAGCGATGAGCTGTACTTCTCGGGCAAGCGGGTTGCGGAAAGCCGGTGAAGTAAGGTCGTAGCGCATTAATTTGGGTCATGAAACTCCGGGAGCATCTGAGCCGGCGCCTTATTGGACTGGCGGCCACTCTGGTCGTGCCGCTGCGCCTCTCTGCACAGGACGAGCCCCCTGCTACGACTGGGGGGCGGCCGGTCCGTCTTGCCACATCGCAGGAAGTGCAGGTTCACCTGAGCGGATATCTCCAGGTGGACGGCCGCTGGCTGAGTGGGGCCACGCAGAATCTTCCTGACGGCATTCTGCTGCGCCGCGCCCGCCTGCTGGTGGACGCACAGTTGCCATCAGGCTGGGGCCTGCGACTGCAGCCTGATTTTGGGCAGGGACGCGTGCAGGTGCAGGACGCGTTTGTGTCGCAAGATCACTCATCACGGCAGTTCCGGGCTGGCCGATTCCGTCCATCCTTTGGACTCGAGCGCTCGCAGTCGTCCAGTACCCTGCTCTTTCCCGAGCGCTCGATCATCAACTCACTGGTGCCGAGTCGCTCACTGGGTGCGCAACTGACCTGGCGCCGCGGACGCTGGACGCTGGCAGCTGGTGGTTTCCGCACACCCATTGGTACCGATGCCACCGTGCTCGACACCGACGGCGACGTTGGCGCCACCGTCGGATCGGGACACGACATTCTGCTGCGGAGTGCGTGGGCATGGCGTCGCGATAGGCGCTACGCCGACCTGCAGGTATCACTCCTCGATGGGCGCGAGCAAGGCTCGGACGAGGCGCCGGCCATGATCCGCATACTCACCGTGGGCCAGCAACCGCTCACGGCCTTCCGCAACGACGGTACGGACGCCGGAACAGTGGTGGCCAGTGGGAGCCGCCGACGCGCTTCGGCGGGCGGCGCGCTGGGCAGCACGCAATGGATGCTGGCCGCCGAGGGCGCGTGGCTTTCGCAGCGGGGCACCATTGGTGATGTGGGTGGCACCGTGACCACCGGCGCTGCCGTGTTGCGTGGCACCTGGGTGTGGAATGGACGTCTCATGCCGTCGCAGGACATCGTGCCATCATCGCGGCGCGGCGCCGTGGAGCTGGGCCTTCGCGCGGGCACCATTGGATCTTGGGGTGAGCGTGCGGCTGCGCTCATCAGCGCGCGCTCTGCGCGACGTGCAGCCAGCGGCGGTGTGGCACTTGGCTGGACACCCGGCGCGCTCACGCGCCTGTCGCTGGGTTATGACATTACCGCCTCCGGTGATTTGCGCAGCGTGCGGGAGCATGCACTGATGGCGCGCGTGCAGCAGGCGTTCTGACAGGCAGATTGTACCACCGCGCTCCACGTAGGTGATTACCCGATACGTAGCCGGGTAAATTTGTCATTGAATCGCCTTCCGGTTTGGCATTTACCCAGTTCCCATCATGTTTGTGCGCACCTCATGGATCGCACTTCTGACAGGCGCCCAGCTCACGTTCGGCCTGCCCTCTCACACCAATGGCCAGGCCCTCACGCGCTACGTGCTGCAGACGGACCGCGTGCTCACCGACGAGGCCACGGCCTCGGGTCTGAGTTACGTCAGTCATGTGGCCGTTTCGAGGTCCGGTACGGTATTCGTGCTGGACTATCGCGCACGAACGGTCGAGGTACTCACGCCCCAGGGCAAACGTGTGGCTACTGCCGGTGGCCCCGGCGGTGGTCCGGGTGAGTTTCGCACGGTGGGATCCATGGGACTCACCAGCAGCGGATTCTGGGTAAGCGACCCGGTGCTGCGTCGCGTGACCCGGTTCCGTGCCGATGGCCGCGTGGAGCAAACGATCACGGTGCAAGGCCGCGTGGAAGAGGCCGCTCGGCACGCCGGCATGAACATTGTTGGCCTGCTGCCGGACGGCTCAATCCTTCAACAGACCAAGCCTCCGAGTGGCACGATGGCTGCCTCCCCGCCGCTGAACGGCAGGGGGCCGAGTATGCTGCGCACCGACACCTTGGGCCGAGTGCTCGACACGGTCGCCACCATGGACGGAGTCCTAGGTACGACCGTGAGTGCCTCGTCCGGCAACCGCCCGCGCACGGTGCTGTCGCCCATTCAGCCGCGAACCATCGTGGAATACTCGGCCGATGGGTAATCCCCCCTGAAAAGAGCGGTCGCCAAAAGTGGACTTTTCTCGTACACTGA
>VFQN01002018.1_pt1 | contig 32437 bp, 43 predicted proteins | sample 3512371 | NCBI WGS metagenome assembly VFQN01 (sample SAMN10412370, study PRJNA504923) | tailings metagenome | isolation source: Replicate 2 from Balatoc abandoned mine | place: Philippines: Itogon, Benguet | collected 2017-08-28 | reverse complement strand
GCGGGTCATGTGACACGGAAAGTACGACAAGCAACAGGGAAGCATGGGCAAGGGGCCAGGGGGCCAGGAAGGCAGGCAGGCGGGGCGGAGCGGGGCTCGTGAGAGCTCCCCAAACAACTCCGCAACCCGGGGCGGTCTGTGCGCCTCGGGGGGGGGGGGCGGACGCATTGCAAAATTCCGCAGGCCTTGGTGACCCGGGCACGCTGTGGCGTCAATGGCCAGGACCATTACTCAGTTGTCCAGCACGCCCATTGGAAGGATTCTGGGGCGGCGGTCGCCCGCCATCACCAACACAACGCGCGACGCGCTAGTACCACCTCCTACCGCCAGACCCCTTTTCCCTGCCCCTTTCGCCACCTCTTCCCCCCCTCCCCTCCGCAGCTGGTGACGGACCGCATCCGCGCCAAGTTCTCCAACCCGCGCTCCTCCGCGAGCCACCTGCTGCTGTTCCCCGAGGGCACCACCACCAATAACAAGTTCATGATGGCCTTCAAGCGCGGCGCCTTCATTGCCGGCGCGCCCGTACAGCCCTTGGTCCTCAAGTACGGCCCCAGCAAGCGCTTCTCGCCCACGTGGGACGCCATGCCCGGCGGCCTGCACATCCTGCTGACGCTCACAGAGCTGGTGCACCGCGTCACGGTGTACCAGCTGCCGCTGTACGTGCCGTCGGAGGAGGAGCGGGCCGACCCGGCGCTGTACGCCAGCAACGTACGGGAGATGATGAGCAAGTACGGCAAGATTCCCACCTGCGAGCTGACGTACGCGGAGAAGCTGCAGTACCTGCAATGGGTCGAGGCGACCATTAAGGAGGAGGATGCGGCCAAGAAGGGCAAGGGGGGGAAGAGCGCGAAGGCGCCGGCGGCAGCGGACGCGGGGGCGGGGGCGGGGGAGGAGCAGGACGGAGCGCGGGTGTTGGCGGGCGGGCGGGTGGACTCGGGGTCGCTGCGTGTGCGCGTGACGGGCGTGACGCGCAAGAGCATGGTGGACGGGGAGGGGGCGGAGCTGGGCAGCCCGCGCAGCGGCGGGGAGCGGGTGCAGGTGCACGCCAAGGCGCTGTGAGGAGAGGCCGCTGGGGGGTGGGGCGGGGTGGGATGGCTGGTGTGGGTGAGGAGCGGGAGCGGGGGTGGAGGTAGCTTGGGATGGGAGAGGCCTGTGTATGTGTAGGTACCGGACTCGGATCAGGCGCAGGATGGGCTTCGGGTGTGCGAAGGGTGCGGGTGCTTGGCCTGCGCTGTGAGGCGGTGGCGGTCGGGGCACTGGCTACGTTGAGACGCAGGGTTGGACGAGGTGCCAGGTCCTGCGAGCTGCGGGCTCTGAAGGCACAACACCTTTCGATACGGCGCGGACTAGAACTAGCGTGATCAAGTAAACTTGCATCTTCCAGTGGCTTTCGGACGGCTGTGAGATTGGAGAGGCATTGGGCACGTCATGGCATGGCGGCTGCCGTGCGGCTGGCATGGCACGCATGGCGCACAGCGTGGCTTATGTTTGACGTCTTACCCCATGGGGGTCTTTGCCTGAAGGAAGGCAGAACCTCGTCTGTGTCGTGCAGGGGAGCGGGTGTCGCGTGATGTGAGTCTACATCTTGGCTATGGGTGTCGCTTGATCGGTACTTGGTGCATACGTGACACGCCGGTGGGGCTTGCCCGGCAGGGGCATGGGCTGTGGGGCGTGGGCTGTGGACTTGACGCAGAGCAGCGGCTGGAGGGTGGCTGTCGGGGCACCGTGGTGCGTCAACTGCTGTAGCTGCCTACCTTCAGCTCCGTTGGTGCTTGACGCGCGCTGCGGTTGCTGCATGGCAGGTGGCAGGATGTGGCCGCAGCACGTGTGGGTGTCCAGGGTGCGAGGACGGCACCTAGCGGCTGCACCTGGCAAGGCAGCTGCCTGGGGGGCCCGCCAGCAGGCAAGCACTAGGTTCAAATAATCATCTTGCGTGCGTGTGGACATTGCATGGCGCCGTGTCGTAGCAAGAGCTTGACTTGGTGCGTGGGCACAAAAGCATTTTAGCTGAGCACTGTGTTACCGTGAGCGGAAGACTCTTCTTATATGTTTTTTCCGCGTGGGCAGGCGGCTTGGTAGGTGGCTACGTTGACCTGTACCCTGCATCTATCTAAAAGATATGTTACATGACGTATGTGTGTGAGCAGGTGTGAGCAGTACCCGGCGCACACCGTGACTCCCTGAGTGCACGCAGGTGCACGGTGCTATGTCGTTTCTTTGGTGGTGGTCCTTGAAAGCAGAGAACCCCCGCTGTTTCAACGGTGATGCTGAACCCTCCTGTGGCAACAAACAGCCGCTGGCTCGCCTCGTGCAGGCTCGTGCAGAATACACAGCACGAGGTATGGCATGGGATGCCGCGCTCTACAGGAGCTCTTGGTGAATCGGACAGGTTGCATGTTGCCAAGATGCCAACGCCTGGAGCAGCAGGTGCGCAAGCAATCCCAGCCAGATGACAGCCGCTGCCCTTATTAAGAGTACTAGAGCATTTGGCATTTTGTGTTACAGTCCAGGTGGTGTGGCCACCAGAAGGTGGCCACACTGGGCCACACGATCCTTACTGGTCCCGACCACACCCATCAGAATGATCATCATGTAGCGTTGCGTCGCTGCTGTACAGCGACAAGGAAACGTCCAACCTTAACAGGGCAAGAACCAAGAAGTGCCCCACCACCGCACCACGACTTGAAATCCTGATCAAAGCAGAGCCCACTCCCCACTGCTAGACCGAAGGTCGCTGCAAGCAGCACAGTCAAAGACCACGTGATACTCATCTTCAGGCATACCAGCACTGCACTTCCTACACACACGCTCACTGCGCGGGCGCGCAGTGTTTTGATACACCTCCAGACGCCAATTGCAGACACGCAACCGCATAATAGCTTGAACCTGATTAGCGGGGAGGTACACACGCTGGTATTGACACGTGTCATGATCCCCGGAGACGTCCTTGTCACACGAAGGCGGCCCCATCCACTGCAAGTAAGGAGACATGGTAACACCCGTGCCTCCATGATAGTCCCGCGGCTCCAACTGATATTGTGATGTACGCTCCACTCGTCAACCAGAAGACTGCGAAAAGCACTATGTACACTAGAAATGTCAAGGGGACAAAGATGCCCGTCCACGCCGTGGCACCCTGCCGATATGCTACACCCAGGGGGCATCAGCGCTTCAGCAAAGCACGCTTTTGAGCCCGGAAAGCGCCACCCATGCGCCACCCATGTGCTGCACAAGGGAGCTCCCGTGGCCAACACAGTTGTTGAGCAGATGCGAGGCCGGAAGTGAACGAGATGAACCCCGTTTGGCAACGATCCACCCTCTGCCCCTCTGCTGCTGCCGTGATGTGCAGGCCAAGGGCTGCCAAGGGGCTGAAAAAACTTTGTGTTGGCATAACGCTGTCCTTTTGGGTCGTCCTGGTAGATGTGCTCCTACACTGCTGCAGCCTGGAACCCTGGGTACTGCCTACTCTGCACCTGTGAGCACCACGCGTAATGCACCTGAATGCACCCTCGTGCCTCGTCCCACTTACGCTTAGGCCACGTTCCCCTTCCTGGGCTGCCTACACATGCCTCCAGCTGTGACTGGCTCTAAGCGTAAACCCAACATAACCGTAGTATCACGGTGTTGCTGCGTAGGTGGCCGTTCAGGTGCTGACATGCCTCGCCGTCAGGCGGCATGTCGCAGCACGTAGCATACGAACAAGGCATGTCCGCCAGCTCTAGTACGATTCGGCTGCTCCAAGTTTCCCCCGATAACCTCGATGAAATTCGCCCCGTTGGGGCAAGCCCCAATTCGGCTGGCGACCAAGGGTCTTGCGGCCTCGTCAGCTAACCGCAGGCGCGGGACAACGCATTCCAAGGCGCATGCAATTCTCGATAACATTAAGCAAGTCAAGCATTCATTGTACCAGAGCCTTTCGCACGTGAAGCGTTGAGCTCTAGCTCTAGCGCCTGGGACGGACCGGGGACCGTATCCCATGCAGATTGGTCACCCAAGTGGCCTTTTTGCACAGGCCTGCGGTATGTCCTTGTCAGTTGACCTGTTATTCAATACAATCACAACAATCTGTACACTCTTGAGCCTTTCCAGCGTTCCTCAATCCCCTGCTGCTGGTCCTTTCAGAGGCATTTGGCCTTTCGCGCAAAACACGACCGGTTCCTGCAACAATGGACCTCATGGACATGGCTCATCTTGCGTCGCGTGAGACCACCGCTCCGTCGGCGCCAATAAAGATGCCCGCGTCGCCTTTCACAGCCCCGACCTCTCCTCAAACTTCTGCGCGCTGGCTCAGCAAGTCGCCAGACGAGGGCACTTCCTTCCCTCCTTCATGGGAGGGCCTGTCTCGGATGCGCGACAGGGCGTCGTCGCTGCCAGGCAACGCGCCTCTGCTGGGCCGACCGAGTCTGGAGTTTGCCCTCTCCTCCTTCCGCAAGTCGTTCAAGAACGCGGTGGGGCCCGTTTCGGAGTGATCAAGCAACGAGTACCATGTTCTCGGTTGCTCCCTGAGATACCGTCAGCGCTGACTTGAGGAGGCGTGTGCAAATTGGGAAGCGTTAACCGTCCGCGCCAGGAGTAAGCATGCACTCCAATACAAGCATATTGTGCATACATAATAGCATATGCGTAGCTTTGTACGTGTAGCTGTCCAGTGGCAGAGTTGCGCGTTGCTCACAGCTGCGTTAGTCTTGCAGCGCTAGGGGCACCGCAATCACATGAACGTGGCTCTGGACATCGTGTCATCGATGGGGCACGAAGAGACTCACTCGCGCTGCTTGCCGGTCGCATATCACACGCACAATGCGAAGCCGGAAAGGTTGGAAGGTTGTTTCGGGCACGGAGCCTCACTGTATAACAGACACATCGTGGATAGGATTTAGAGCACGAGCATGCATCTCATGAGTATCGCAGGCTATCGTCGTTTGTGATGTACAACAGAAGTGCAATAAGGGGTGGTGGTGCACAGCTGGTGGTGCACAGGGGCTCCCGGGTGTTGGGCGCTGCGTGGATAAGCCTCGGCAAGGTGTTTCACCACCAGTTTTCAGGCCTGGCCCTGCAATAAGGGTGCATATGGGGGGACACGTGGACATTGAGCAACGTTGTGGTTGCACTGAACGGTTACCGGTATGCTGTTGCTTTGTGTTGGTGCTGTGACCCAAGTGGTGTTCCTGGTCACACATGTTCATTGGCTGACGGACAGTACAATACAGTACGTGCTTTAAGGACGATGAGGTTGCTGGAAGGGACTACTAGGATATCAGGGCTTTGCTCTGCTTGCTCTGTCCATGCAGCACCTGCTAGTGGCTGTGCGGTGCAATGCATGTAAAGCTAACATGTTGTTGGTGCCTGTGCTGTGTCATCTGACCGAGCCCCACCTGCAACGCATCTCTGCACAGGGTCAGCCCCCACGTCCCCATTGCAGCACCAAGCACGTTCAGGCATGTGCACTGCTTGTGCATGCGGCACTCAGTGGTATGGCACAACCGCTTCAGCCGTCAAATCGTAGAGAGGCAGGAAGGGTCCTAGGCTGCAGGTTTACACTACCGGGTACCATATTTCATGCACATCTGCGTCTCCTGACGCAGCAGGCCTGCAGGTGTGCCGAAACAGTTGTCGCTTCAGGTCACCACCAGGGGTCACCACCAGGTCTTCCCTAGTCACTACTTGCGCGTTAATGCAAGAGCACTAGGGCATCAAGGCACGTGGCCCCAAACAAGGACTTAAAGTGGCGGACACTGCGCGGTGACTAGACTGTGGGAAGTTTAACAGGTAACGGGTGGTCATCTCATGCCTGTTTTGCCGCACCGTACGCCTGCCTGGCGTCAGGGGTGGCCCTTGCTTTTGCAGGGGTTGCCGATGTGGGCGAGTGGGGCCAGTGCTGGTGAAACACCCGTTGGATCCAGCAGCAGGGTAATGCGCTAACGCCTGAGCAACAGCAACGTGCCACTGCTGGAGGACCGTTTTGTCTCCCCTGGCCCCCCTGGGGAGAAGCGTGAACGGGCCCACTGCCCCAGAGCTGCTTGTTACAAATACGCAAGTATGTTGTGTAGCAGTGTGGGGTAGGGTCAGGGTAGGGCCGATGGCTCCTGCCCTGCAGCCTCTGTAGCGAGGGGGTTGGTGTTGGTGAACGCCGCGTAGCCCTTCGTTCCCAAAGGCCTGGGCCATTCTCGTCTCCCAGAGCTCAGGTGAAGGGGCTGGGTTTTGAAGGGAGCCAAAGGCATGATGGTGCACGACCACCGTGAGCTTGGGACAGCTCCTGACCGCTGTCACCTGCTGTCACCCAGCGGAGCAAGGCCGTGCTGCCCACGCAGGTAAAAAGTAATGGGGGGAGAGTTGTGAGCTCTTTGCACTCAACCCACCTGGCTTCTTGCTTCCTCGTCCTACACATCCTGTCATGATGGAAACCCCTTACATGTACACGGACGGGTAATTGCTGATGGGAGGCAGCGAGGCACGGGGCGGAGTGAAGGCGTGGCACGGCATGGCACGGTACGCATGCGCTGACCCCGCTCCCATCCTCAAGAAGCAGCAAACCCGGTCAGTCCGATATCGGTTTGTTCAGACATACAACAATTTTCAGTGTTTCGACTCCCTTGCACTTGCCGGTTAGGGAAGCCCTTGCGCGCTAGTGTCGCAGCGGCATGGCGCCGCAGGTGAACGGAGGCGGAGACGCAGGTGCTGGAAAGCGAAAGTCAGACATGGATGACCAGTCTGATGTAAGTCATGGCCGCTTACTGTCGCTCGGAAGGGCCTATCACGGTCTCATGCTCGACGGAGGTGCTGGCACTGCTCCCTGCGCAGAAGAATAAGCGGCAGAAGTCTTCGAAGACATCACATGCCGATACATCAATACGCTTTCGGTTGCTCCTACCAGAGAACCAGATCGGCGCAGTTATCGGCAAGGTGCGCAGTGTGCCCCGCTTGGCCACGGACGGCACCTCGTGGGTCATGGCCGTCAAGCAAACTCCCTGAGGGCCCCTGTAGAGTTCACAAGTGCATGTGGCGGGCGGCAGGGCCGTGCGAGCGCTCTGGGAGTCGGAGGACCCCGTTCCACTTCGCTACTCCCCTACCCCACGCGTCCCTCACGCAGGGTGGTGACACTGTGCGCCTCATCCGCAAAAACACCGGCGCCAACGTCAGTGTCATGCCTGCCACGAAGCGCGGCCAGCTCCGCGTCGTGCTCATAGAGTCGACGGCAGGGTGAGTGGAGGGAGCTGCTAATACACATTGCCTGCTTGAAACATATGGCGCCAAGGGACCCAGCACGTGCAGGGCGCACGGTCACGCTGGGGCGGGGGCTACGCGCAAACGATGACGTTGCATGCAGTACTGTAGTGCTCCACCCACACTAACTTCAACAGTATAACGCTTGTGCTGTATGGGTCTACTGTGTAACCTTGACAAGGGTGGCGGGCAATACGCCGTATGTTGTGCTGTTGGAGTATGGACGCACCCTACATTACCACCGAAACAACTGAAGTATCCCTTGGTTTAAACCAACCAAACATCAATTGGCAGTTCCTGCTGATGCGGGTTAGCCGCACGGGTAGTCTGTACAAAGCGGTATCGTGCCGTACGGTGCAGACTACGGCGGTACTGCTCGTGGCCGTGCTGCAGCACGTGCTGCAACCCGATTCAGCGGTCCTGCAGCAGGGCGCGTGCGCTGGGTGCTTGCCAAACACCTCCCATAACACGTCTGCAACGGCAGGAGCTGCTCAGGCCACCCCATTCGTCCACGGCTCTTCGGCATGAACTTAAATACCGGTACTTACCTCCCTGGAGGCTGTGAGCCGTGGGCTAGGTGGAGAGCTGTGCGGCCAAGCTGTGCAACTAGAGATCGTTATGGTACTTGGGGCCAAACTATACGGGGAGCTAAGCCAAGCTGGTGTGCGGGTCTCGGGCGGGTCTTGGTTGTAGTGCAGGCAACGGCCTGCAGTAGTCGCACAGCGTGCAGGGGGAAGAGTTGACCAACTGCAGGCATGGGCAAAGCGCGGCGATGGGCCTTGAGCAGGGCAATACTACTGTGCTGTTTTTGCGGTTTTTAATGGGTTAGTAACTGTACAGGAACTCGGGGTCAAAAGGGGGCATCTGCCCCTGAAGCAACCTGTGTCGTACAACCATACCACGTATGTAATGCCAGATTCTTGATTGACATGCAATAATGTCATGTTGGTTGGCAACTGCCCAAAAATCGTAGCCTGTACACTAGCACACCTGAGGGCTGCTGGGGCGGCGTTGCACACCCACTCGGCCAGCAGGGCTTGGGTGTGCGCGTGCGTGCTGTGTGCTGCACTGCCATTGCGTGGCTGAGGCGGTGAGTCATGCGCCGAGTGCGCTTCGCAGATACTCTGTAAGAAGGGTAAAACCATCAGTTTGGGCTGGTGCGGACCGACGTGTGTTTGTGTATGTTCGGGAAAGGCACGCGGCCTGGTCACGCGCATGCTTCAATATGGTAGAACAGTGACCCAAGGATAAACGGGGTTTCAAGGGGTGCCGACAAGGGCAAAATAGCCGTACAGCCATGGCACAGTGGCGGTCTGTCACGGGATAAAAGGGTCATAATACAACACGTATCAATGGCAATTTGCCGTGATAACCCTGTGTCCCACCTCCCATGTACAGTATTCTTTCTGGGTCATTCCGTACTGCTCGGGACTCACCAGGGTCGCAGGCTACCGCCTGATACCTTAACCGGTAGCTGCATTGGCATTTTTAGATTAGAACGGCAGGGGTGGGCCTAGGTTGCGCCGCCGCTGCATGAAAGGCGGGCAGCGAGCGCTGCGGCCACCTTGCTCTACGGGCTTGGGCCCCACGCAGGGCTCTGGTGTTCCAAGGGTTCCTTTGCAGCGAGGGACGCCCCTGAACCAAACCCCAGGACACCGTCATGTATCAAGCGGCTGATCAGCACACATTCTCTCTAGCCTGTAGCCCGACGTGTTGCTCCCGTACTACAAGTATCACGTGTTGGCTGTGTGTTGCCCTCCCCGCTTTAGTGTGTTAAGCACCAAAGCATTGTCCCTCACCACGTACTGCTTCTTGCTCCCCATTCCCCGCTCCGTCGTACCCCTCCCCCCGCCGGTCACCACCCATGACTGTGGCTACCCCGCCCCGACCGCCGCCCTTCTCCTCCGCGGCCCCTGCTCCCGCCGCTGCTACCCTCAACTGCCTATCCCCTCTGGCTTGCCGCGCGCTTCTCCCACTCGCCTGACCGCTGCTGCCGCCCATGGCTGGCGCCTGTCTGACGGGCACGGTCCGCGGTACGTTGTACGGCTGTACGGCACGGCTGTACGGTACTGCGCGCGCAGCAACCCGGGCAAGGGCACGTACTCCGCCAAGGAGGCGCTGCTGACGGCTGCCGGCCTGGCGGTTGACGGAGACCGGCCACCGCCCGCGGGGGGACCCCCGGACACACGGCTGGTGCGTGCGTTAAAACACTGGTAACTTGACTGGCCAAAGTGGCCCCTCCTACTGGCGTTGCTGTCTTCAGCAGCGCTGGTGCATCAGTATAGGTAAAAGTAGGGCCAATAATTGGGTTTTGGGTCAGGAGCCGGCCAGCGGCTGCTTTTCGCGTGCCCCTAGGGCGTCACCCTGCCCCTGCGCTCGCTGGGCTTGCCACACAGCTCCTCCTGTTGGTTACCGCTACTCACCTGGTGGTTTCGTTAAGCACCAGGCCTGCTGTGCGCGGTGTTGCACGCGCAGTGCAGCGACGCATGTGGTGTGGTGGCGTGCATCACCAGCCCGCACTGTGTTCACGTACAACAATGCTCGCTGCCCCTCCACACACCTCACGGTGACGCCTAACCCCAAGTCCAAATTACCTTGCCGGTATGCCAACCCAAGCTTCACCCTTGCACCGACCGAGAAGCGCCCCCGGTGCCCCACCCGGTCACGCGCCGTGGTCACGCACGCTCTGCAACAGCTGATTTTGTCTGTTATGCATCCCGGTATCCGCAACAGCTGGTTATGTCTGTTATGCATCCCGGTATCCGCAACAGCATCTCTACACGCGCTTGCAGTGGTGCCTCCCTCATGCCGCACCTGCACCGCGCCGCACCTGCACCACGTATGTATTTTCATGACCCTGTAGCGTCATCCCCCAACGCGTGACCCGCGAGCTGCTGGTGCCTTCCTCCCGTGTACGGGACCCCGCACAACACACACAGATCCACACATCCTGAGCATCCTGAACACGTCCACACTTCATCGCCCAATCCTATCCTCCATTCGCACGCACCCACCACCTTTGCACACCAGCCAGGCACTCGTGCCCTCCACCCGCCGCCATCGCACGGTTCCCACTAGGAGTCACACCTCAGTTTCATGTCCATTCCTAACCCACTACGGTACACCTCACCTTTACGCCCGCAGCCGGCCCCTTCCCACATCAGGTGACCTTCAAGCTGCTGGCTCCTTCCACCCGCACCCATCGCACATGACTCTCATGCCCGTCGGTGACCTCTGCTCCATGCACTACCGCTCCCCACTGCGCACCAGGTGACCTTCAAGCTGCTGGTGCAGGGGGAGCTGTGCGGCGGGCTGATGGGCCGCCAGCGTGCGCCGCCCGGCCCCGGGCCCGCCGCCGTCCCGCAGTCGGCGCCCGACATCGGCGCAGCCACCGGCACCGCGGTGCTGCTGCCGGGCGGCGCGGAGCGGCCGGAGGTGGCGGAGGAGGGCGAGGAGGTCGTGGTGGTGAGCGCGCGCGTGGGGGTGGGGGCGGGGAAAGAAATCAGTAACGCGAATTTGTGGTAATAGTAGTAGTAGTGGTAGCATTACGGTAAGGTAAAGGCGACCTACTGCAGTATCGGTCCGCCGTCCGCTCCAGCTCCCCACAGCATGCGCATGGGGCGGGGGAGGGGCGCGGGTGTTGGGGATGTGTGTGGGTTGTGGACGGGGAGGGAGAGGTGGTGGTGGCAATCGGGGCGTGTGGGCAAGGGCGAGTTGTACGGGGGCTGTGAGGAGTTCAGGACAGGAGGGGAGGGGTGTTGTTTTGGTGCGTGAGGGTGTACCTAGGGGACGTGCCACGCAACAGTAGGGCACCGTGCGGAAGAATCAGGCGGGAGGCTTGGGTTGGAAGGGGGTTGTGGCGGTGCACGGGAGCACAGGGCGTGGCCCGGGCCTGGCTCCTGTGGCTGTGGCCAGGGCCGCAGGCTCTCTTGGACCCGCACTTGTGCGTTCTGCCCTGGCGCAATCCTGCCCTGAGACCTTACCCCTGACGCGCCTTGGTCCCCGCAGATCCGCGGCCCGCGCACCATGGCCTTCGTCGCGCTGGGCCGCGTGGCGGACGAGCTGCGGCGCGCCTACTTCGCCGCGCGCGGCACGGGGCACGTGGCAGTGGGCACGGTGCCCGCCGGCGGGGCCATGATGGGCCCCCCGGGCGGTCCCCTGGACCTGGGCATGGGGCACATGGGTCCCATGGACGTGGGCCACATGGGCATGGGGCCCATGGGGGTCAGCCCCATGGATGCCCTGCACGTGCAGGTGGGTGGCGGGGCACGGTGGCGGGGGCAGGGGCAGGGGGAGAAACAGGGGCAAGGCAGGGCAGGGGTAAGGCGGGGGCCGGGCAGGGGCAGGGCAGGACACACAGTAGGTGGTTGCTGGTTTAAGCGGGCTGGCAAGTGGGTCATGGACGATGGTGTGGTGAAGGGGATGGTGGGGGCGTGTGCGGGACTGGGGGCAAGGGGCAGGGGATGTGGTGGTAGCTTGGTGGCGCTGAGGTACGGCGTGGATTGCAAGGGCCTGGTGGTGGCAGATATCCATTGCAACGGGCCCGGGCACAGGCGGGGGTGGAGGGTGGTGGTGGGGCGAAGCACCCCGTTGCTCCGTCCTGGCGCCAAGCACTTCCGAGTTCCGGAAACCATCCTCCTCACCTTTTATCACCTTGTTGTTCCCTTCCTGCAGGCGGCTGTGGTCCAGCAGCAGGCGGCCGCCGCTGTGATGGAGGCGGTGGCGGCGGCGGTGGTGCTCAACGCGGCGGCGGGCGGCGGCCCCGACCCCGCGGGCGGACCCATGGGTCACCACGGCGGCCCCGTGGGAGGCCCGGGCGGACCCATGGGTCTGGGCGACGGCGGGCTGGGCGTGGCGGGCCTGATTCCTGAGTTCCGCGACCCACGGGACGCTGCCATGGCGGTGACGGTGACGTACCGGCTGGTGGTGCCGGAGAACAGGGCGGGCAGGTTCATCGGCAAGGGCGGAGAGGTGCGCGGGGGTAGGGTGCGGGGGTAGGGTGCGGGTGCGGGTGCGGGGGCGGGGGCCGGGGTGGGAACGGGGTGGGAACGGAAAGCCTTGCTGGCGGAGCTTGCTGGCGAGGTTCCGCGATGTGTAGAAGCGTCTGACGGGTTGGCGATCACGTGACCGCGATAGGGCTAAGTGGAAGGAACAAGCTGAGTACCTTCGGATCCGCTGCTCCCATGCACACAACCCAGCGCCACCGCCTTCCTACCCCTACTGCCTCACGACCCCCTCGTGCCGCCCCCTCCAGGCCCTCCACAGCATGCGCGAGCAGCTGCGCCTGCCCAGCCTCAAGGTGCACCCGGCAGTCAAGGTCAAGGAGGCGGCCGGCGGCGGCAAGGACGGCGCCAAGGACGGCGGCAAAGAGGCCAAGGCCGGCGGCGGCGGCGGCGGCGGCGGGCGCGACCCGGCTGGGTCGTACCGCGTGCTGGAGGCCTGCAGCACGGAGGCGGCGGCGGACGGCTACTGCGCGGCGAGGGAGGCGCTCATCATTTACGTCAACAGGTGCGCCAGCGGGGGTGGAGTGGGAGCGGGGAAATGGGCTGCGAAGGGGAGCATGTTTTATACTGCTTCACCATTGGAGCGCGAACACCCAGATTTTGGATGCCGCCTCGCTATAGCGCGCCCAGTAAGCCAGTCCGCTTGGCCAGCGCCTGCAGCATGGCGGCCTCGGGTGTTTGTTGAACGGGATGCCGCCGCAGCGTTTGGAAGCCGCGGTGGTTCATCCGTGCCTCCTGTGCACGGACCTCCCTTCCCGTGTGGCCTTCAGACACGAGCCCCTCGATCGGTTACCCTCTCGCTGCGATCGACACCGTCAGTCCCCGTGTAAGCTCCCTTTGGTCGGTCATTCACTACATTCTGGAAGGTTTCTGCAAACGCCAAGACGCCCTCTGCCATCCGTTTCTCCTCCAGGCTGGCGGCCGACGTGTCCGGGCGTCGCTTCTTGGTGCGAATGCTGCTGCCGCACGGCCAAGTCGGCATGGTGGTGGGGCCGCGGGGGGCGGTCATACGGCAGGTGAGGGGCGGGGCGGGGAGGGGAGGGTATGGTGGTGGGGAAAAGGGGCCGCGGGGCGGAGGACACGTAGCAGGTTAGGGGTTGTGTGAGGGTGAGGTTGCGTATCCCGATGGCCACGGGCGTAGGGACGTTGCGGAATGGCATGCTGCCACCTGTGCAGGGCCGGCGCCGTGCAGCCACCCTCGCCTTGACACCGTCATCACGTAAACCCGGCGTGGCCCTCCCTCACACCATCCAAAGCTCTCCCTTCTTTCTCATCTCGAACCCCAAGCCAGTGCATTGACCCCCGTTGCGCGCCCACCTATGCCTCACACTACGCAAACGCTCCTTGCGCTCCTGTCTGTGCCTCCGCCCCCCTCCGCCCCCAGATCAACTCCCTGACGGGCGCCAGCTGCCTGGTGCACAAGCGCGACCACGCGCCGGCCTACGCCCGCCCCGACGAGCAGGAGCTGGAGGCGGAGGGGGAGCCGCAGCAGGTGGTGCAGGTGGGTGGACGTGTGTGCGCTGGGCAGGAAGTAGGGTAAGGGAGAGGTGGGCTGTTGGTTGCAGGTGGCTGACGAGGGCAGGAGGTGATGGCGGAGGGGGAGCCGCAGCAGGTGGTGCAGGTCAGCGCATGTGTGGGGCCACGGGGGGCTGGGAAGGCAGGCGCAGGAGCTGTCTAGAACGTATTCGCACTGCCGTGCTGGCTCCCGAACCGCGTGCCTTCCAGATTGTCATGAGGCCAATACATGTGACGGACTCATTGAACTGATTACAGTCCACACTTGTTCAAGCTTTTGTTCATTCATGTTGCAGGCTATCCGCATGATTGCGGCCATCATCCGAGGCTACGAGGTGCGCCAGCGGGGCATCACCGTCCGCGAGACGCTGGGCACGCCCGACTTCGCAGCCGTCGTACAGCGCTCCCTGGCGGCGGCGGCCGCCACGGCGGCGGCGCCGGGCGGCGGCGTCCCGGGCGGCATGGGGCCCGGGCCGCGGGAGGAGTGGGGCGGAGGCGGCCCTGGAGGCATGGGGATGGGCCCGCGGGAGGGAGGGCCGCCGCCACCTCGGCGCATGGACGAGCATGTTTTGGAGGAGCGGAGGGAGCGGTACGACGAGCGCTACGATGAGCGGTACGAGGACCGGTACGACGAGCGGTACGGCGGGGAGCCGCCGCGTGGCGGGATGCAGCCGCCAATGCAGCAGCAGCCACAGCAGCAACGCGAACCGCCGTTGCAGTCTCCGCAAACCCAGGCGCCGCCGCCGCGGCAGCAGCCCCCGCAGCAGCAACAGCAACAGCAGATGCCTCCGCAGCAGGCGCCCCAGCCTCAGCAGCAACCTCAGTTGCAGCAGGTGCCCGCCGCCGCCCCCGCCGCCGCCGCCACCGCCCCTTCGGTGCTGCCCCCGCTGGCGTCTGGGGAGGTGCGGCTGACGCTGCCGGTGCCGGGGCCGCTGGTCAACACGCCGCAGGGCATCAACGGCACCAACGTGCAGCAGCTGCAGGCGGTGGGTGGGGCAACCGCATAGCGGTGGGCGGGGTGCGGTGGCTCAGGGTCGTGGCCGAACGGGGTCTGTGTGTGGGCACAGCCGTGTTTGTTGTTCAAGCAGACCTGACCGTCAAGATTTGTGGTTGGCGCGCTGTCCCGGCCTCGGCAATCCGCTCTGCTGCATGCCGTGGATGTCAAGCGCCGCAAGGGACCAATTACAAGAACGGTTTGACCCTTCTGCTTCGCTACCTTATATATCCCTTCGCATCCCGCCCCTGCCAGGTGACCAGCACCACCATCACGCTGCGGCAGCCGGTGCCCGGGGGCGACTTCGAGCTGGACATCACAGGCACCATGGCGCAGGTGGGTGTGGAACAGCAAGGATGGGACACGCAGCAGTGCACTTGGGTGCGAGGGACACAGACAGTAGTGCACTCAGGCGGATGCGTGGCAGGTGCCACATTGCACCCTTGCGCAGGAGAGTGGACGGGTAGGAGGAATGGGTAACGGGGCGAATGCGACGGTGGGGTCAACCGACATCGGCAGGATCCTAGATCTACGTGTAGGAGCGCTTTGAGCGACGCATGTGGGCTCCGTGAGCCTGGTGCTGGCCAAGCTTCACACAGGCACCCGTCGACCACGGCTGACCCCCGTGCCGCTTCCGTCCACGGCCGCTGCCCCGCAGGTGACCCAGGCGCACACGCTGCTGACCAACATCATCACCCTGGGGGCCATCCTGCAGCAGCAGCCGCAGCTGGCGGCGCAGCAGGTAACGCACCAGCAGCAGCAGCAGCCGGCCGCGCAGGCCGCTGTTCCCATCACTGCCCCGGCGCAGCAGCAAATGCAGCAGCAGCAGGCGCAGCCGGTACAGGTGCAACAGCAGCAGCAGGTGCAGGCCCCCGTGCGGCAGCAGCAGCCCCAGCTGCAACCCCAGGCGCAGCCCCAGCCCCAGCCCCAGCAGCAGCAGCAGCAGCCCATGGCACAGGCGGCGCCGCAGCAGCAGCTGAGCCCTCAGCAGCTGAGCCCCGCCCGGCCAATGCAGCAGCAGCAGCAACAGAACGTCCTGGCCCTGCCGGCGCCCTACTCCCCGGTGCACGCTGGAGGGCAGGCCCAGGCCCCGCAGCAGGCTACGCCGCAGCCCCAGCAGCTCCAGCAGCAGCAGGCAGCACCAGCGGCGGCGGTGCTGGTGCAACAGCAGGAGCAGCAGCACGGGTACGGTCAGTCGCCTGCCGCCGCCACCACAGCCACCGCTGCAACGGGTCAGGGCTACGGCGGGCAGGTTGCCACGAGCCAGGCGGCATGGCAGGGCCAGGGCCAGGTGGGGGCGGTCGCACCGGCAGCCGCACCCGCAGCTGCCGGTGCAGGGGGCTCGGGCGTGCAGGGGGCCGGGGTGGTCGGGCAGGGGGCGGCGTACGGCGCGGCAGCAGGCACGCAGGCGTACGGCACGCAGGGGCAGCAGGGGCAGCCGTCCGCGGAGGCGTACGCGCAGTACCAGCAGCAGTACCAACAGCAGTACCAGCAGTTGTTGCAGCAGCAACAGCAGCAGCAGTACGCCCAGCAGCAGCAGCAGGCCGTTCCCACGGCAGGCAATGCACCTGCCGCTGCCGCGCCCCCTGCCACGACTGCTGCTACTGGAGCTGCTGCAAGTTACTACGCCCAGGCCGGGGCCCACTCGGTGCAGCAGCCTCAGCAGCAGCAGCCTCAACAGCCTGTCTACTCACAGCAACAGCAGCCGGCGGCGGGCCAACCGTACGGGGCTGCTGTGACCGCGACGCAGTACGGCTCTGCTCCTGCGGCGGCGGCGAGCGCACAGTACGGCACCGCTGGGAGCCACTACGGCGCCGCTGCCCAGCCCGCTGTGGCGACACAGCAGCAGCAGCCGGCCGCCGCGGGTGCTGCAGCGACACCGGCAGCAGCCTACCCTGCTGCCTACACGCACGCGCAGTATCCGCAGACACAGCTACAGCAGCAGACGCAGCCTGGCGCAGTTGCCGACCCGTACCAGCAGTACTACTTGCAGCAGCAGCAGTACGCCGCGGCAGTGCAGCAGCAGCAGCAGGCGTACGGCGCTGCTGGCATGCAGTACATGCAGGGGGCGGTGCCCGGTGCCTACGGAGCGCAGTGACGCGACGGTGGAATGCACAGCGTGATACCTGACGAGCTCGGTGGTGGGTGCGGTTGCATGGGCGGTTGCCAGGGTTGGTGGGTAGACCGCTGTGGCTTCAGCCGGACGGCTGCGGGCTACGTCGTGTGTTGGCCCTGGTGTTCCGTGGCTCTTGTGAGCTGTGCAAAGGAGGCATCCGCGCGTCAAGGCAGACCGCAGACGAAGTGAAACGGTGGAGGCCAGGAGTGCATACGCAGACACACCGGTGCTTCACTGCGGATCTGCCGTGGTATATTGGGTCGGGGGCAACACGTTGTAATGCTGCATGGGCATGAGAGGAAGCATACCTACTCCATGGAGAGCATTGGTGAGGCGAGCGCTGGTGCCATTCGCATGTGCGCAATCCTTGTAAGTTAGCTTCTAAAGAGGGGACCACTACGTGTCGGGGTGGCGTACCCGTCGGGGTGGACACCTCTCAGCAGTGACATTGCTAAGGGTTTATAGTATCCTTGGATGAAGCTCCAATGGAACCAAGGCACTTTCGGATGGTTGCCACCCACCACCCCGAGAGGCAACGGGACAGCCCTCCCAAAGCAACACCACCTGGAATGTAACATAAAATGTCAAAAAAAATGTCAACGCGAGCCGCTACTGCCCAAGGCCAAGTACCGGCTGTGGCACCATACCAAGTAGCCCCCACGGCCACTACACCAAGCCCCTTGCACCGACAAATAAAAAGCACGATAAGACGATATATGGCAGGGCTGGGCAGAGCATTACCGTGGCAGCCGGACAGCAGTAGGTAGCTAGGTACCACCAAAGGGCAATGAAGCATGAACTGCAGCTCTACTACGTGTGGCACCTGCTACCCACCCCGGACATCACCACATGTCACTACCCTTGTGTTTCTCGTCTGGTGTAAACTGTCACCACTCTGCCATACACGGTGGGACCAGGGGAAGACGCCTCGGCGTACCCTTGGGCCTGATAAAACTCCGCGTGTGCTGCAGCGTTGTGTCCGTTCCGCATGCATGCTTTTACACGGCACGCTCGCCGGAGCAGGCTTGGAACAGTCCCGAGCAGCTATGTGAATGGTGTAGTGTGAGGGAGGGCTTAGGCCCTGACCTGAGACGTGAGCCGTTGAAACCAAATCGGGCCACAATCCCGTACAATAAAATATCTGGAGGCCTTTCGGCCACACACTGCAGACAGCCGGCGACAGCATGGCTGTCAACCACTTCATGAAAGATAACTTTGTCCTGCCTATGTTCCAACATATCGTAGTGGCCCGCTTTCGCGCTTTGTAACTCTATCAACAACAAAGCCGCAGCATACTCCGGCCGCGCCGTTGGAGGGACGAAATGAAATCAGTCGTTAGCCCTATCTTAAAACAATAGAGCAAGGCCAAGCAGTCAGCTGCCGTCGTCCTGGGGTGGAATGACCCGATACGGACGTCAAGTCAAAAGGACGCCAGGCGTGAAAATGCCCATGCCAAGGGAGTTACAGTAGTAATACAATGAGGTTGTTGAATGCAAACACAAATGCTATGAGACACTGACTGCATGTCAATTATGCGCTTGGAACCGCGCCGTCCTGTAAAAGCGGCCATATGGTTTAGGGTCCTGCCCACAAGCCGGCTTTAGCACCGAAACGCCGAACTTGAGGCACCAAGGCGTAGCCCTGTTCGGTTCTCGCTCACCAACCTAGCCATGAACTCTTACTCCTGAGCCAGCCTCAAGAAGGCCCATACATAGAAGACAAGAGAGATACAGGCGGGATGACAAGTAGCTTACTCAAGAGGCTGGTGCAAACATGCCTTGGTGTCGGCAGCTCGGGGCAGGTTGCAAGAGAGGGCCAGGACGAGAGTGGCGAAGTCGAGAGGGAGGCAATACGGCCCAAAGGGACAGGCTCCGGATCTGAACCTAACCCTCTTCGGCACAACCCCCTTGAGGTCACGCTGCTGGGAGCAGAACCGATTCAGGTCGGTGGGGTTTGCTCTGGTGGCTGCTGCTTAAGGGGCCCCTCTCAGGCGCCTACCTTACCGATAGTGTTCTCAGCCGCCTCCATGTCAGGCCGCATGTAGCTCTTGGTGGCTTTGGGTTGGCGTTCCGGGGCGTTTGTGTTTGCTGCGAACAAGGACCCAAGCAACCCCAAAAACTCTCCCACACATATTGCTTTTGCAATAGGTTTCTTCTATTGTTATGGACCCATGTCGGTATGCGCGGCTTTTCTCGCATGTTATCTCCCTCCATTCCAGTTCGCTGCCAGCAGCCACCTCGGCTTTTTGTCCCGAAAACTACGCACTTAGTGATGTCATGGTCTATATTGCGCTATCACGTCTGCGGGCTACTACCTCGCCGTTCCGCCTTCTCACCGGCTGCCCGTTCCATCCCCCTACCACCTCCTGTCTTTCTTCCCGACACCCAGGTCATCAACGGCAACCCCAGCCAGCGCGTTTTCAAGGCTACCTGGTGCGGCCGCTCTCCCGTGCAGCTGCACGTGCTGCAATTCTGCAAGCGGCCAAACCCGCTAGCCGAACTGCCGGGCCCCAACTCGCCCCACACCACTGTCTGTGCTGCCCTCGACGCGCCCCCGCCCGTGCAAGCCAACATGATGGTTCAACCCGACATGGTGACCGTTGCGACAGAGGTTGAGGCGGCTCTGGTTCAGCTACTTGCGGAGCCGCTACCGAACGTGGTGCCCGTGCTCGCGTGCGCCAAGGTGTCGTGCCGCGCGCACATCAGCAGCCCCGGCGACGACCAAGTGACACAGCGCGTCATGGCCGAGGTGCACGTGGTCACGCCGCACGTGGCAGGCCTGCTTTCCCTGGCGGAGTGGCTCCGGAGCAGGGGCCCGCCGCCCAAGGCAGGCAGCAGCGACGAGCCGCCGGGGCAGCAGCAGCAGCAGCAGCAGCAGCAGCGAGGCGGCACGGGTGCGGCTTCCACGGCTGCAGTTGCAGCTGCAGCAGGAGCGCCTACTGCCGCGGCCGGTCGCGAGGACAACAAAGGAAGGGGCCAGGCGGCGAAGGGAGGCGACGCAGCGCCAGGAGCCGCAGCCGTGGCGGCGGCGGCTGCAGCTCCAGGCCGGGTGCCAGCCCAAGCTGCGGCGGCGGCGGCCGCACCGGCGCTAGCTACAAGCGCTGGCGGTCCGCAGGCGGTGGGCGAAAGCACCTCGGCGAATGGGTCCACTCCAGGCGGGGAGAGCAGCGGCAGTGGCAGCGGCAGCGGTCCTGTGGCGTCCAGCTGCCTGCGCATGAAGTGCCTCAGCACGGCACCGGTCGCCGCCGGCAGCAAGCCCTCGGCTCCGGCGGCTTCCGCGCCTGGCGCTGCCCCTGCTCCTGCCCCCGCAACCGCACCTGCGGCTGCCGCAGCCGTGACCCAGGCGGCCCCTCCCGCCGCACCCCGAACCGCAGCCGCAGCCTCCACTTCCGCACCAATGAAACCAGCCCCGGTGGGCGCCGGCGCAGCGGCGCCAGCGGCCGGCCCTGGCCCCGCGCCCCGGCGGCTGGGTGCAGCTGCGGCAGGTGCTGGCGGCGTGGGTGCTGGCCGGCCGGGCGCCCTGCCCCCCGCTCCGCGGCCCGCGGCCAACCCCTTCGTGCCCGTGCTGGATGCAGTGGAGGTCCTCCTGGCGGTGGCAGAGGCACTGAAGGGGCTGCACCGCAAGGGCATCCCCCACGGCCACATCACGCCCTCGGTCGTGCAGCTGCAGCTGGCGCCCGCGCCGGCGCCGCCGCCGTCCGCGTCGGCGGCCTCGCAGCAGGGCCAGGGTCACGCTACCCAGCAGGAGCGCAGTGCCGGCAACACCAGCGCCGTCAGCACCAAGAGCAGCAAGGCCCTGGCGACGGTTGACACCGTCATGGCCGGCTTCCTGACCCCCGAGGACCGGCCCGCTTCCCAGCAAGCTGCCCGCGGGCCGTCGACCTCCACGGCCGGAGATGCAGGGGAGCCCTACGATGGGACCTGCCTTGGCCAGGGCGGCGAGGGCTCCGGCAGCACCCTCGGCGGCATGGGGCTGCTGGGCGTGCACCGGGAGCTGGGCTCGGTGGGCAGCACCATGGGGAGCACCGGCTTCTCCGTGGGGCCCTTCCGCCCCTTCGGCGGCGTCCCCGGCGCCGACCTGCTGGGCCCCGGCGGCCTGCCCACCGTGCCGGAAGGCTCCGGCACCGCCACCTCCACCAGCCCCTCCGCGCAGCTCAACACCGACAACACCCACACCTCGCTGTCCAAGTCCGCCTCCGCCGCCAACATGCCCGCACTGGCCGCCGGCGCCACCTCCGTCTCCCTGGGCCCCAAGCGCCCGACCGCCGGCCCCTCCACCAGCGCCCAGCCGGGCTCCCTGTCCGCCGCTGCTTTTACCCCCAGCCTCAACCCCGACTCCACCGCCGCTCCCCCGCCCCACTCCTCCTCCAGCACCGACATCGCCCCCGCCCGCCCGGCCACCTCCTCCGCCCCCGTTACCACCATCCTGCCCTCCGCCTTCAGCACCGCTGCCTCCATCCCCCTGCTCTCCACCGCCGCTCCCGCTTCCGCTCCTACATCCCGCCAACCCCCCTCCTCCGCCTTCGCCACCGCCGCCCAAGCGCTCCGCTTGCGCGCCATTCTCCCCCTCCCCGCCCTGTGCCCCGCCATGCTCCAGATGCTGACGTGGGGCAGGGCGCGACCCGTGGGTCTGCCCCAGGAGCAGCTGCTGTGGGCGGCCCCGGAGCTGCTGAACACCGGCCTGGGTCCCAGCATCCACTGGGGCTGGGCCGCGCCGCACCTGCTTGCCAACAAGGGCAGCGGGGGCGGCATGGGGGGAGGCAGCCTGGGCGCGGAGCACGTGGGAGTGCGCAACGGGCGGCGCGCGGCGGCCGCGTGGGGCGGCAGGCCGGACCATGGCGGTACGCACACGGCGCGGCCTGAGCGGGAGTGGAGCCGCGACCGGGAGGGCGGGCGCGAGGGTGGGCACCACGGGGGCATGGGCGGCAGCCTGGGGGCCAGCAGGAGGTACAGGAGCCAGGGAGCGCCGCTGCTGCTCATGGGCAAGGTGGGCGGGGGGGGGCGGCGGGTGTTTGCGTTGTCGTGGTTTGTCGGGAGGGAGCTGGTAGGCAGGGAGGGGAGGGGTGCTTGGGTGTTAGATGCCAGAAGAGTTGCTGACTGCGGTACAAGACCCTCAAGACCCAGTACCATCCAACAACGGCACGGCTTCGGCTGGACCAGATTGCTGTGCGTAGCTGTGGAGGTGTGCGGTGCCCTGCGCTGGCCTGCTCCGCACTGCCATCGCCTTGTTGCCCTCTGCCTGACGGCCCTGCCGCCCCCGTGCCGCCCCGGTCTTGTGTGGCCGCAGGACCCGCACAGCGCCAGCAACGCGTGCGGCATCACGCCCGCCTGCGACGGTGAGCCCCCTGTTTTAAGGACCCTGTGCTTCCGGCATCAATTGGTGCTCATTACTTTTGCTGTAGACAATGCATCCAATACTTGCGGCAGTGAATTTCGGTGCTTGGCGCGATGCACAGGAGCAAGAGGTGCATGGACATTGGCACGTGCATGTCAACGCCGCACGCCGTGAGAACAGCACATTGGCGAGCATGCGTGTGCATTGCATGTGTGTGAGCAGCTGTGTTGGGCCTGATCGCCCTTGCTCGTCCTTCGCTCTCATGCAGTGTACGCGCTGGGTCTGCTGATGTGGCACCTCATGTCGGGCGCACAGCCGCTGAGCCACCTGGCCACAAACGAGGTGGGTACAGGCTCCGTAGGAGTACAATATGAAAACCAATGCACCAAGCACGGTAGCGAGGTGCACTCCGAGTGGCCACAACGCTATATTGTGACCACAAGTCGCACCGCGGCCTTACCCTGTTCGCGTCCGTTGGTGCTGCAGATGCAGCCTACACCTGCCCTCTGCCGTAGACTCATGCCTTCTTCCCCCTTGTCCTCCCTTTCCCTGACCCCCTTCGATCCCGCCCCTCCCCTTCAGGTCCTGCGGCTCAAGGAGCTGGGCTGGCTGGACGAGCAGCTGCCCTTCGGCGCCCACGTGCCGATGGCCTACGTGGACCTGGCGCGCAGGTGCTGGTCGCCCGCGCCCATGAGCCGCCCGCCCGTCACGGTGAGCGCGACGGAATGTAGCATGTCGCTCGAGTGTGAAGAGCAGCGGACACGGCGCGCACCACCCACCGGTACGGTTGTGACTGTGCCTATGAACCGGCCGTCGGTCACGGCGAGCAAGTAGCTCCTCCTTGTCAGCAGTGCGGTAGGAATAACGGTGCCCTCCCGTTTCCTAGCATGCTCTGCTCGGCCATTGCCCTTGCGCTTTCCTGTCCTCCTCCAGCTGGTGGCCCAACAGCTGCGCCGCTTGCTCTGCCCACTTCTACTTGTTCCCTCCACAAGCACCTCAAACCGCGCGTTTCCTTGTACCCAGAAGCCTAACCCTTACCCCGCTTTCCACTTGAACCCTCCCAGATGGTGGCTCAAGAGCTGCGCCGCCTCCGCGCCGAGCTGCAGCAGCTGGCGGGCCGTGGCACCGGCCCCAACCGCGTGCCCTCCAGCCTGCTGCCGCTGCTGGACACGTCCGGCCGCCACCGCTCCGCCGCCATCGCAGCCATGGACGGCGCTGTGGTGGCCGGCGGCGGCCACGGCGGCGGCCCCAGCTCCGCCGAGGACAACGGCGACCCCACCATGGACTCCCGCCTGTCCTTCACGCTGTCGGTGGCGCTGTCCTCTCGCGCCATGTCGGACGACGGCAGCATGCTGGCCCGGCCGCCGCTGGAGCTGGCGCTCGGCGTGCCGCCGCCGCCGCCGGGCGCCGCCACCGCGCCCGGCGCGCTGCACTCCCTGACCGCCGGCGGACTGGCGGCCGCCGGCGACGGCGGCGCGGACGGCAGCGGGGACGGCAAGCTGGTGGCCTCTGCGGCGGCGCTGCCGCCGCCGCCGACGGCCCTCCCGGCGGCGCTGCTGACGGCGCTGACTGCGCGCAACCGGGACGCCGACGGCGGAGGGGGCGGCTGCATGGACGACGACTCGTACATGTCGTACACGGACACGGACAGGTTCACGGACCACGCGGAGACGGTCACGGAGCGGTCTGCGTCCATCGGCACCGTCAACAGCTCCACGCCAACCATTGGGAACAGCGGCCGCGCGAAGAACCCGAACTTCGGATTCATGCGCGGCGGGTCCCTGGGCGGCCCGTTGGGTAAGTGGAATGCGCAGGGCGGCAGCACTGAGAACGCCCGCCAGCAGCAGCTGCAGCAGGCGCAGCAGCAGGCGGCACAGCAGGGCGGCGTCTCCGGCGCAGCTGCCATGTTCCTGCTCAACATGGGCCTGGGCAACACGTGGGGTAGCTGCGGGCCCGTGGGCGGCGCCGGGCCGGGCCTGAAGCGGCGGCAGGCTTCGTGCGCCGCCGACGCGCACCGCCCGCGGGGCACCAGCCCGGCACCCGGCGCTGCCGCCGGGGCGCCGCCGCCGGCAGGGCCGTCGGCGTCTAGCAGCGCGTCGGCTTCGGGGGGCAACGGCGGCGGCGGCGGCAGCGGCAGGATGCCGACGGCGGTGGCGGCGGCGCTAGGGCTGTCCAACTCTACGCGGCACTTCTAGGCAGGCGGGGCGCTGGCGACGCCAACCAAGGTTGGGGAGGTGTTAAAGCGCTGGCGACGCCAACGCGATGATCCAAAGGAAGTGTAAGCGGGGAGGTGGTGAGCGCGGGTGGCGCCGACGCAGCGCTTCTAGGGAGGTTGGGGGCGCCGACGTGCCCGCTGGTACATAGCTATGCAGGGGAACATAGGGTGCCGGGATTCAGGGGGATGTTGTGCGGGTTGTGACTGTGTGCTTTGTCTGAGGCACTGAGCAGTGAGTGTTTACCACGTGAGGAGGTGTGCCCGTCAGCGCCCCCGAATGCGCGCGGAGCGAGGCGGTATGTTGTCCTGCTGGCTGAGGCAGCATTAAGCTTCGTTTTCAAGTTCGTTGTTGGCAGTTGGTACGGCACGCTGCCAGCAGTGGACTGGCCGCACGAAGGCATCTGGCTTCCGATGGCAGGAATATGCGCCCGTGTTGGTGTCATCTGGCGCTGTGCACCCAGAGTGTTTGTTTGGTGCATGGGGGTCTTGGCAAGGCCGTTCCCGGTTAGCAGTTGGCTGGCTTTTCAGTTTGCAGGCATGCGCAAGATTGGAAGGTATGCCGACCCAAGCGACAGCGCATTCCCTTTGGTTGTTGTTTTCAAACCGTTGGTTTGCATAAGCCCTGTTAGTGTGTGAAAAGGAATTATCAAGGACGTGAGGGTGCTTGGGGGCGGAAAGCCAGGCTTTGGGCATAACGCAGGCAGTCGGGGACTGGAAACGGAACGCCGGGTCGGGGTATTGGGGTGTGCGGTCAAGCGCGCCCGTTGGTTGGTATTGTACCTGACCCACACCTGCCGTGGGAAGAGCTGTGAGGCCCTCCCGTCGATGAGCACATCAGCGCATACCACTGACGGGACCGATGCACTCAAAGTCCCGCATGCCCTTCTATCAGGCACTGTATTTAGTTCAAAACTTCTGCGTTGATGTTGCGTTTCTTGTCACTGGTTTCTGGTCTGTTGTGCCGGCCTGGAGGACGTTTGATGTTGACCTTGGCGCTGCTGGGAGATGGTGGCGGATTGCGGCCCACGTCTTGACCGTGCCAAGTGCCTCTTCAGCATGTAAAACGGGGAGGCAGGCCAACAGGTAGGCTGCAAAGCGCTAATGGTGCACGTTGTTCGCTGCTTTGTGCGTTTGCTGTATGACATTTCATGACGGCCCGTGCAGGGCAATGTGGTGAAGATGGCTTCCGCTGTTTGGCCAGAGCGCATGCTCAGGGGGGGGGGGCCGGGGGCAGGGCTCGACGGCTGTGCGTAGCGTGTCCGCCGGCCCCTGTTTCTTGCGCACCCTGTCACGGCTGCAAAAAGCGAGACGCTACATACACGTGTGCCTACCCTTTGTTGTTCTGCAGCTGGTGAGACAAAGTAACACCCGTGGTCGCGCATCAACTCTTTTCGTTCTTTGCTTGGTTGTTTGTGTCAGTTCGTCAGTGTTAGCGTTGCACGGCGAGGGTTGCGTAGCACCCCGCGAGTGGGACCCGCTGGCATCGGAGCGCTGGGGAGCGAGTTGTGCCGTCGTGTGCAGGCCCCGTGCACGGGCCCAGCTTTGGAGCTCACAGGGCGGACGAGTACATGCTGTGCTATCCCTGCACCGCTTATTACTTCAGGGGGCGAACGGGCACGTACAGTGCGCTGGAGTGGCACGTGTCTAGCCCTGTGGTGTGCGCCAATGGGGCATGTGGCCCCCTAGCCGCAAGCCGACGTACAGTTGCCTAGCGTGATTTTGCACGTAGATGCCGCGTTAAGAAAAAACCATGATGGTTTTTGAGTGAGGTTGAACGGGTGGTCCAGCAGCGTGTTGATTTGAGGGGAGACCCTGGGAGTGCCACGCTGCCACCCCATGTCAGTCAGTGTTACACGGCGAGGGCTCCTGTCCGTACGTGCAATATTCGATGCACGCACGTGGCTGGGGAATAATCGTCGTGGGTTCGTGCGTTAGCCAGCTGGCTGGGTCGGGTGCTGACTGGGTGCTTGACAGGTCTGTCCTTGTTGTTGGGTACGGTAGCTCGCTGTGACCTGCAGGTGTAACACTGACAGGCACATCTCAGCTTCCCGTTGACACTTGTGTGCCCGCACGTACGCACGCACGTCCATGCATAACAGCGCAGAAATTGGCACGTGGGCAGACCGACCAGGTCTTCACAGCGGCCCTGCTGCACAGCAGTGCGACACGTGGCTGAAGGATACGTGTGAGTCAACCCTTCGTGGAACAGCAAATCGCTTTTGCGCGGTGGTGATGAGCTTCCCTCGACGCACTCACAAGGTCGTGCAAGAGCCGGATGCCAGCGAGTCGATCAAAGGGTGTAAGTACAATTGTCTTCAACACAACACAACATTTACTTCTGTTAACCATGCACTCGGTGCCGTCGGTGGTGAGTTTTCGCAAGCACAGCAGCCAGTCATGAACTTCTGTGCATACGAAACAGGTACTGATACCGTACGGTACTCTGGCGGCCCGCCAGCGTACGATGCCTCACAATGCCCCTCATGCGCTGTGGGCCGTGTACCATGTCCCGTGGTGGATCAGGGTGGATCGTTGCCGATTACCCAACATGGCACCAAGGCACGTGTTGCCGTACATTGGGCACGCCAACATAATGCGGTCATCAACTGCCCCTCAGGCCCCCTGCCAGCAACAGCATGCCAACGCAGCCTCAGGCCTTGGGCCAGCCGTGGGCCAGCTGGGGAACCCCTCTTCGCTAGACTGCTTCCCCTTAGTGCCGTAACTCCTTGCTGAGGCCTTCGGTGCTACAGCCAGACAACACCAAAGTGTTCGCATGTCACACTCTTGGTGACCCTGACCCTGATCCTGACCGTGTCAGGCCAGTGCGCACGCGTGCGGATGTGCGGAACCATTCCTGTCATGCCTACCCACACGTGACCGAAGGCCACACCTCGTCAGCGCATCCGGTATCGCTTTCCTTCTGAGCAGACCACCCTGTGTCCCACCCTTGCCCCGGTCACCACATGCGCACCACCATTCCCCTCCTGCTCACCTCTCCCCTCCCCCCTCCCCTCCCCTCCACTCCACCAGTCCGCCACCCTACCGCCTGCGACTAGCACACTCAAACCTACTCATCTGACTGCCCAGTCGTTCACGTACTGTTGGAATCCCTCTGGGGGCCGGTGCCAAGCCTGCTTGCGCCACATGACTCAAATTGCTACGGTATCCAAGCGTCTTGTGACAGTGTTTGTGCAAGTACGCCATCATCACCAGGCGCTCGCCTCCCTCTTCCAGATACATGTCATGTCGCATTCCTGGTAACGCCCAGTCAGTCGAGCAGCGTGCGCAGGTGTTCCACCACCACGCGGACAGATACCACCACACCCCAGGCCAATGCGTTGGGATACATAGAACCCCACACCGCACGCAATAACGCCACATGACTCATGAAGGGTGCCCAGGCGCTCACCTTCCTCCCCCAAAAGACACATCAACAGCGTCTTTGCAGCTTTTTTCAGGTTTATGCCAATGCCAGCTCAGTGGAACAGCGTGTGCAGGTACTCAACCACCAGGCGGTGCATCCACGACGCGTTGCCACGTGGCCCCTGCCGCCAGCCCAGGTGCCCGCCGCGGCGCGTGGCCACCGACACGACGCGTGGGTTGGCACGTGCCGCCTCCTGCGCATGGCGCACGAGGCCCTCGTCGATGACGGGGTCGTCGGCGCTGGAGATGCACAGCAGCGGGGCGCGCACCGACTGCGGGAGGGTCAAGGGGAGGAACAACACATGCTTCGTGTATGTGTGGGGGGAAGGTTTGTTACCATGCGGTGTGGTGAGTTGGCAGGGTTACGCCAGGGGGAAAGCCAGGGTGGTCATGTTGCCTTCGGGCCGCACAGCAGCAGGCACGGCGCACGTCAAGACGCACACATAGAAGTGGTGCCGGGAGCCCCAACCCTGGCGCATCTGTGAACGGCTTGTCCCACCCTGATGGCGCCGTCTGACATTATCCCTCTCCCTACCGGTGCTGCGCCTGCACCACGTGCCGTACCTTGAAGTGGTGGCAGGAGCTGTTGTCGCGGTAGTAGTCATCCACGTGCTCGTACCCGTACAGCCGTGACGTAAGCATGGCCTCGAAGTGCCGTACGTGCCGCGTGCGCAGCAGCGCCCCCCAGTCCACGGCCACGCCCGCGCGGGCCGTCAGCGCCACCACCTCCGCCCACCTGTGCCGTACCAGCAGCAAATAATCGTACGAAATCACCGCAAGTACGCTCGATCGCAGCGTCGATGACGTGCTAAGAAAAAAGCATGTGCCGTTGGAAGGAAACCAGTAGAGTGGTAGCCTAGGGTACAGTGGCAAGTGCTCCCCGTCCTGTTCCCCTGCCCTCGCTGCGGTGCACCACATCCTACTACCGGCACACCCACGCTCCACAGGTCGGCTCAGTCGTTGCGCTCGCCCAGGCCGGCCGCTCGCCCTCAGCCCGTGCAGGCTGGCTGGGCGGCGCCCCCACCTACTCCCCACCCCACCCAGTTGTCGTTCTGGCTTCTGCTCGTCAACCAACTCGCTCTTCTCGTGCAGGCACCAGCGTTCCGTGCTTCCCTGACACCTCACACGGTTACCTCGCGTTTCACGCGTACCCCCACCTGTCGTACAGCACGCCCCGCAGGAAGGTCATGAGCAGCCAGTCGCCCAGCGGCTCCTTCTTCATCAGCGAGGTGGTCACTGGGGGGCGAGGGTGAGGGGCGGAATGGAGAGAGCATGAGGGAGGTACAGGCATGATGCGGAGAAACAGCGGGAGGCGCCCTTTGCCCCCAGCCCACACCTCCACTGTGCATGAGCAGTACTTGCGCCTAGACTAAACGGGAAGCCCGAACAGAGCAGGGTGAGCTGTGGCATGAGCAGTGTGTTAAGCCACACGCACCCAGGGCCTCACGCTGCACCACATCCTGCCACACAACCCGGGGTCTCACGCTGCACCAGCTCGTGGCCGTTGGACACCGACACAGCGCCAAGAAAGGGCGACTCGGCCGCCCACAGCCCCTGGTAGCTCACAGCAAGGTTGCCGCCTGGGGGGGGGGGGGGGGGGCAGGGGGGCAGGGGCAGAGACCAGAGAGGGCAAAAAGCTGACTTTGTTGCTACGGTATGACATGGTCGCTAACTTCCACCACTTGTATAGTGCTGGGGTCTGACCCGAAGTGACGTGCTGTCTGATTGGTGCAGGCGCGCAGCTGCATGCGAACCCATGGTCCCCGCACTTGCCTAGGCCGTGACAGTGTCAACCAGTCCCACACACGCGTAACGAGGCAAGCGGTCACCGACAGCCCCACCAGGGCGTTGGGAACGGCGTGCGGCGTGTCAATGCCGGCCCAAGGAGACATAAGAGGCTGGCCTCCCTTGAGTGTTTCCCCGGCGCACCTTCCCATCACAGCGTGCCCACCTGCCGACAGCCCCACCAGGGCCTTGGGTGCGCGTGGGTAGGCTGCGCACACGTGCTGCACCACGTGCCGCATGTCGCACGTGTCGGCGTGGCGGGGGAAGGCGCGCAGGGAGGCGGGCTGGCGGGGGAGGAGTGGAGGAAAAAGGAGGGGAAGACGGCAGGGTTACCCACCGCACCCGGCACAGCACGATGCAATGCAGCACTTGCGAGCAGCACCGAGTCGCATGGCTTGCAATATCTTCGTCCACTGTCAAAAGGCGTTCGGTGCTCTGGTGGGTATCCTATCCGCGCGGCCATGTTGCAACCCCACGGCCATGTTTCAACCACGCAACCGCTCCCGTCGGCTGCCTGGTGCTGCTATTCATACGGTACGCAAGTCCAGCGAATGCTCCGCAGCCACTAGCCATCGCCCTGCATGAGAGCATGGCACGCTCACCTTGTCCTCCGCGCCGTAACCCGCAGCCTGCGCCTGGCCGTGCGCGCCTCCAGCCCCCGCCGGCAGCAGCGAGCTGCCCCCGTGCCCCCTCCTGTTGTACACCACCACCCGCCAGCCGCCGCCCCGAGCCAGGGCCTCCGCCATGCCCAGGCAGCTGTGGGTGCGGCTGTGGCCGCCTGGGGAGGGGAGGGGAGGGAAGAGGGGCATTGAAAGCCCGGGGCGGGTTGGGCGGGTATGCGTTGCTTACTCGTGTACTGTGCGTGCTGCTGTGGGTGCGGCTGTGCCGCCTGCAGGGTGGGAGGGAAGAGGGGTGTGAGGATTACGCCGGACGTGCCATCCTAGTGAGGGTGCGGCTGCGGCCGCCTGGAGGGCGGGGTGGTGATAGAGCTCGTTGTAGGGGCCTGGGAGCAGGAACAGCCTATGGCTCGGGAGCAGCAACACACGCACACGGGTGGCGCGAGTGTTGGCTTGGTAGGGGCGCAACAGGGCAAGGAGGGCAAGGGGCAGGTGGCACGCAGCTCAGCGCAGCAGGCACCAGGGGCAACCCACACGCCGCTGCTGCAGCACAGCAGCACGTATACGGTACGAAGCTCGTTCCACCAGAGGCCCCAGAAACCCTCCCGCACAACCGTTTGCCCACCCACCCAGTCCGTGCAGCAGCAGCACCAGCGGCGCGGTGTCGGGCAGGGGCCCAGCCTCCTTGTAGTCAAGGTACACCTGGGGGTAGCACGGGACAGAGGGGCGCAGGGCACAGGCGGCGTGGGGAGGCGGACAGCAAGGGAGACGCCAAGTTGCTGTGACAGGTGTGCATGCGGGAGGGAGTAAGGAAGCGGTCAGAGGGATCTGGGCATGACTGGTGCACAGCCTGTGGGGCACGTGCCCGTGTGCTAGAATCCCAAGGCACGCAATCAAGCATCTATGTATCTACAGTCATAGGACGAATACGTGTAGGGTCTTGTGTGCAATGGCGTGGCTTACCTCCACCCCGTCTGGCATACGGACTACCTCCCGACGGTAGGGCAGCGGGTCGGGCGGACTGCTGGCCCCACCCACAACCGTTTGCGACCAGCGGCCCAGGCACCAGAACGTGGGCTTGAAGCTCGCCAAAGAAGGCATTCGTGCAATGCGATCTCTGCAGTGGCAGTCGCATGTATCGCGGTTGTTGTGCAGTGGTAGAACGAGGGCAACTCCCGTGTAGCTTGTTTTCATCCGCGAGGTGCATTCCCAGTCACCTGTTTTCTTTGCTGTCCACATTTACTACGACTGGTGTTTCCGATGTCTTGCGGAATGGGTATGTAACAACGGAGACACAGACGTCTACGAGAGCAACGACGAGGATAACTCCAAGGCAGCAGAGCCCGCTAACATCGTGATGACCGAGAATGAAGGTTGGCTTCTTCATGCCGTTTGCGTGCTGCGAAAGAGCTCGCGGGCTGGCGTGAAGCCCTGGACTTTCCGGGCAATTTCCAGGCGCTTAGCGACGGATAGCCGCAGAGCTCTCAGGTGTACATGAAGGAAATACTGCATATTATAACAGACTACTATGTATACTACTTGCGAGTTGCGTCCAAGGCTGTGGTATGCGAAGGTTTGCTTCGCAACGGATTCAATGACTCAGCCCGCCGTACAAACAGATTGGCACGTGCACCTGTGTTACTCTTTCCACTGTACCTACCCATGAGTTGTGATGGTTGGACACCGGAGCTCGTGCTTTTATTGCACCCGTACACAATGATTCTGCGGAGCCCAGCGGTGGAAACCGATTACAGCACACGCCGAGCGGCAGCGGAGGTGCGGAGCAGGCAGCATCAGGACAAGGGGCTCTTTGAAAGGTCAAGGTACAAGGTTGCGGTGCAACAACCGAGGGTTTCTTACATTACCCCACCATGAGCGTTCTCATGACTAGGTTTTGGGAGCCCCAAACAGCAGGACAGCACGAGTCCAATAGAGCCGCCCTCTGTGCATGGCGCACCGCCGTGCTGCGTTGCGCCTCCCTCCCCCCTCCGCTGCAAGACTCCCATATCTTTCCAAACTGTGTTCAGCATCAGCCGCCAAGCACTGTGTCATGCTGCCACACCTTCACGTCATACTGCGTTGCTGCATGGCCGCAGCCGGTGTGCAAGTCTGTTTCCGCCCTAAAACATCCTACCGCAGAGCCCCCCCCCCCCCCCCCTCCCCGATTGCCCGTATCTACCATGCAACGACATCCAGCCCGGCCCCGATAGGCCA
>VFQN01002017.1_pt1 | contig 32444 bp, 50 predicted proteins | sample 3512371 | NCBI WGS metagenome assembly VFQN01 (sample SAMN10412370, study PRJNA504923) | tailings metagenome | isolation source: Replicate 2 from Balatoc abandoned mine | place: Philippines: Itogon, Benguet | collected 2017-08-28 | reverse complement strand
GTGGTGTCCTTGTTTTTTGGTATTTGGGGGGGTTTATTGCATTTGGCAGGTACCCCTTGCGGTGTACTCAGTGCCTGGCCCAAGTGGTACCCGCTTGGCCTCCCTGGGCGATAGTACCGCTGACTAATGGCTCCCTTCGGCGGTGACCGGGTGCGGGCAAGGCTGCGCTGATGCCCCATATCCCTCTGCATTACAATCTGCTTTTATGACGCTGCAGCGGTGATTGCACCTCCACCCCTCTCCAGTTTCGTGCAAAAGCCTCTAAAACGTGCTCCCGTGCAATCCTTGCCCCTACTGCAACCTATCGGCATAATTCATACGAGTTTCTGTACTTGACTGAATTTAGTGTGCGACTGTATTGTGTCATGCCAGCTAGAGAGAGCAGCGACGGTTTCTCTACCTGGTGACGAGGACATGCGCGCCATTCGCAGCCGAAGTGAAACACCAGGATAGGAAAGCTGAAACAAAGGCGACTATGTCGTGGTTTGCCCGCTGCCTTGGTAACGGAGGAAGTGCCAACACGCCTAAGAAGCTAGGCACGCCTTCTCTGCAAGCTTACGCCGCTACTGTACAAGTACAATCCGCAACATCGAAGCCTGCCCAGCACCCCTGCCCAGCCGGTCCTGCTGCAGTACGCCATGCAGCTCGTCCACTGTACCTGTACAAATGCCCCGGCGCGCATGCGACTAAAGACTAGACGCCATCTAAATTCAGGTTAATGAAAGACTCCTGAGACTCCTGCCTCCTCTTGGCTCGCTTGAGGGCGGGTGGCATGAACAAGTACTGGGGGCGTGCAAACTGCTGCTGGAGCACTTGGGCGCCGACCACGTTTCGTAAGCAATATTACTGGTGACCAAGAGCGTCGGATATCAGTACCGCAGCTAGATATTGGGACACAACCGCAACCTGCGCCTACCTCCACACCCTGCACACACGCGTTGGCAGGGCCGTGCCGGTATGCGCTGCAACGACACGGGCAAGAACAGAAAGCACTCGCTGATGAGGCCCCCTTCATCCTTACGTTGTTATGGACGAGGAACAGAGCACACGGAAGGCTGCCAACAGGAGGAAAGCCGTTGAACCCTGTTGCACCTTCGAATGTTCAAAGAAACGTCCATAACCTTCACGGTGCCTTTCGCCTTCCCTTTCGCGCAGCGTTTCTGTACGTGGCAGTGATGGCACGGCTACGCCTGTTGCTAGCTGTGGATGTGCTGAGGAGGACCTTGCGGCCATGTGGCTGGGCGCCACGAGCCACGAGACATCCTGGTCCCTATTGCAAGCGAGCACCAGCGGCGACGACGACCTGCGGTCCTCCTCCTCGGCGATGCTGCGAGAGGCAACCCACATGGCAGCATCAGGTGCAGCGCCACGGTCGAAATCCGCCAGCTTTTACTTCAGCGAGAACCCTGGCAAACTGGGGGAGGCCCCGCCCAGCGACTGGCGTTGGCTGCGCGACAAGCATGGCTGCAGGGCGTTCGCTTGCGTGCCGGTGGTGGTGGCCGGAGAGCCCGTTGGCTGCTTAAGCCTCGCTACCAAAGGTGCGGTCCTGCGGTTGGGGTACATGCCCAATGCTCTTCAACGTCCAGAGATCCCAATAGCAGGACGGTACACGACACCCGGCTTGGTCCTTGTCCCACGAGGCTCCTCACTCCTTGTTTGCTGCTGCAGCTTTGTAGCTGGCCGATTACCACGTCTTGATGCCAGCTGACGCATCTGCTGTACTCGTCAGGCTCAACGCGGCCGGCTAGCTGGACTGAGGAAGCCCTGCTGGCGGTGGCAACAGTGCTGGCCAAACAGGTAAATGGTTCAGCCAGCCGACCGCGGAGTTCGCGCTTAGGTACTGTTTCTACCTCATACCCTTTCTGTAGAAGGGCCGTGGGCCGGCGACGCTGCCAAAACGGCGGACGGCTTTGCCTGCTGCAGCAGTGCACACCGCCTTTCCAAGTGTGGCCTTTTCCTGTCCTCCGGCCCCTGTTCACCTTGGTGCCTGTCCGACCTTGTACGGCATCCACAGGTACGGCACTCGCTGGCGCCCCTGACAGCGGACGCGCTGTCGATGCTGCAGGCCGCCGGCTGCATCAGCGACCTGGTGGGCGCGCTGGACGCGGTGGCACGTGTCGCGGCGGAGGGTACTGCACATGTGGGCGGCCAGGCCCGCGTGGCGTTCCTCAACGCGGTGAGCCAATACTGAAACAACGTGCACATATGCATGAGCTCCTCCCCCATCACACTGAGACCTTGGAGGCTCGGCACTGCAGCCGGGAGCTGAACATTACGGCGAAACCGCTGCGTGGGGGTGCGTGCCACCCCAATGTGCATGTAGCAAGAAACCGGACGCGGCATGTGTCTTGCATTCCACATTGCGCGCCGTGTGCACCCAGGCCAGCCCATACCCTAGAGGCTACCACCACCCAGCCACGCCCCGACAGCCTACATCGTCCGTCGCACTGCACCGCTGCTGCTACAAACTTGTGCTACCGGTCTGCACATGCACCACCTCGCGTTGCGTTGCAGGAGATGGGCGCCGCCGCCATCTTCCAACAGCCCGCCGCCGGCGGGCGGCAGGCGGCGCTGCCCGACGTACTGCTCCGCGAGCACAGCACGCGCCGCAGCAGCCTGGAGTTCGTCATGGCGGGCTCGTCCCGTGCCAACAACCGCCGCACCAGCTTGGAGTGGGCGCTGGGCCACAGCCCCGCCCCCTCACACAGGGGCGTGCACCAGCACTACAGAGGCGGCTGGCGCGTTAGCGCAGATGCCCGGGGGCTTCCGAGCGCTGGCTCGACTGTGACCAAGGAGCCGAGCGAAGGCGACGGGGCCTTTGACGACAACCGCATCATGGCGGTGCTGCGGAACTACTCGCTGGCCGCTGGGAGCGCGCAGGGTGGGTGGGGGATGCCCTTGCTGTTGGCCGTGTGGGAGAAGGAAGCGTGCGTGTGCACTGCAATGTAGTGCCATCGTGCATGGGAAGCGTGCGGAGTTGACCGAATGGAGCTCGAGGTAACAGGAATGTTACGCAGTGCTCAAGGATTCCTCCCAGACAGCTGGGATGCTAATGCCGTACCGAACGCGTGCCCCGTCGTGCGCTTGTCGCCTGTTGCAGATGCCTCGCGGCGCGGCTTCGCGGGTGCTTTCCGCGCGCCCAGCATCGAGCACAGCTGCTCGTCGTTCCACCTGCAGCCCATGGCTGATAAGGTGCGGCATGCATCACATCAACGCCGCAGAACCGAATGCCATGACGCCTGGTGCCAAGACGCCATGTCGTACGCTTCCCTCTAGTCGTCATGTACGCAAGGTGGAGGCCCTGTTGCCGCCCCGTTCCGTGCCCGTCCAGGTCGCCAGCTGCCGCGGCCACACGCTGGCGCTCAAGGGCACGCTGCTGTCGGAGGCGCTGGCACGCGGCGCGGCGGGGCTGTGCGTAGCTGACTGCAACGCGTACATCCAGGTGGGTGCCCGGCGGCCGCCATGAGTGAGTCAGCCACAAGTTGGGCTCAGCTTCAACGGCAAAAGCCGCCCTGCCTCTAAGTGATTCAGCCAGGCAAGAGCCGCTCTGCCTTCTGCTGCACGGGGCTGTACCACCACAGTAAGCTTCCATTTTCAATTGAAGTTGCCTTGCTGTTGGTGAATGCTGGGACACCACACATTGCTGCCGCGCCTGTCTACCGATGCAATGTGAGCCCACACGTGCCCGCCCCCACCACGCTCACCTGCAGGACACCAGGCCCTGCTGCCTGCTCGGCCTGGTGCTGTCGCACTTACACCGCTTTACCCCAACACCTTTAGCCGATACGCCTGGTACCCACACGGGACACCAAGGCCTACCCTCGTGAGCTAGTGCTGTTTTGTGAACACTGCCTGGCCCACACACCTTCAACCCGCACAGGGCACCAAGGCCTACCCGCGCGACCTGGTGCTGTCCCGCGACGGCGTGATGCCGCAGTCCGTGGCGCTGGCCACCGTGTGCCACGAGGGCCGCCCCCTGCTGGCGATGTACGCCACCTTCGCCACGGTGCTGCCGCAGGGGCTGCTGCAGGCCGTGGTGCAGGAGCTGAGGCAGGTGCTTCAGGTGGGTTAACATGCGCGTGAGGTAGGGAGCGAGTGGAAGGGGATTTGCTGCAGGGCGTGGTACAGGAACGGAGTCAGGTGCTATAGGTGGGTTGACATGCGCGTGGGCTAGGGAGTGGGAGTGGCAGGGGATTTGCTGCAGGGCGTGGCACGGGAGCGCAGGCAGGTGCCACAGATGCGCGGTTCCCGCTACGCCCTGGGCATGCAGTTCGGTAGAGGGCATGTTCACCTGCGTGCCTTGAACGGCGCGGCAACAAGTCAAGGTGGGGCACCTGGTGACTTACGAACCCATGGCTTGGCTCAACGGTCTCTGCTGCCTGCAATCTGGCGCTTGTGTCACCTCCCCCGCTCAACCGCCGCAGGCTGTGCTGCCCACCGTGGTGGCCAAGCTGACGGACCAGCTGGTGCAGGAGTGGGCGATGCTGCTGGGCCAGCTGCAGGTGCGGCGTACCGTGTGCAATGCTGCTGTCGTAATGGCCCTTGCATTCGCGATTGCATACGTCTGCAGCCGAAGAAAGTGCAATAGGGCTCCCTTTGCTTTGCTGCATTCGCAAGACAGCGCTAATGGCCTCCTGTCGCCCTGCCACGAGCCGCCCGTCGCATGAAGCTTGCTCCCCACACACTTCTTGGCGCACTTACCCGTGCTGGAATGTCGCTTCCGTCATTCCCGACTGCATCAACTGCCCGTGCGTCTGCCTTCCTACAGCCTAAACCCCTGCCTACCTTGGCCCCACATCACCCCTCCGCAGAAGGCCACCGTGGGCCGGGGCCGCAGCCGCAGCCGCAGCGGCGTGCATGAGGGCTCCCTGCTGCCCAGCCGCATGGCCTCTGTGACAGACGACGAGTACGGGCCGGATTGTACGGCAAGTACGACAGGTACGGCTGCGGGCGATGGCGGGCTGTGCATCGGTACGCCCGAGGTAACGGAGGAGAACGCCCAGGCGCGGCAGCTGGCCTCCCTTTCGACTCTGGGAGACACAGGCAACGCGTGCGCGACAAGCTACATAGCGGCCAACGGCGCCAACGCGGGCCACACCGCCGCCGACGAGGGCTTCGTGCAGGAGCTGTCCATGGGCGTGCCGCCGGTGGCGGGCGACGGCGGGGGTGCCGTACAACGGCCGGCGTCAAAGGCGGGCGCGGCGGTGGTGCGGGCGCTGTTCCCGCAGGCGTTCGATGCGGAGGAGGGCGCGCTGCGGGCCAGGTCGTGGGCGGAGGGCGCGCCGGGGCCGGGCGCCAAGCCCAAGCGGCCGCTGAACGAGCTGCGGGGCGCGTCGTTCCGGTTGGAGGCGGCACAGGCACCGCGCGGTGGGTCGGGGTGATGCGTTTCAAGCGTACGGTATGTGTGCTTGTGACAAAGATGCCTAGTGGCGTCTGTCGTCTCGGTTGTGCTCACGGTGCGTCGCTCCAAGAGGAGATGTAATTACGGTGTGCACCCGCTCGCTCCCACCGCGCGCAGGCGCCTCCAAGCTGCAGCCCATCATCGCCACCATACATGAGCGGCTGAAGGCGGCGCAGGTGCGCCTGGGCGGTCCCTGCACCCATCCGCTGCCCGCCTCCTTTCCTTGTACTGCTGTACGGCTTCGCATGCGGCCGCTCCAACTGCTCTGTGCTGGGTTTGTCGTGACGGTTGTAGGTTCCAGAGAAACGTGAACCAATTTTGTAGGCATGGGTCTGCCCTGCCCATATGAAGGCCGTCCCTAGGCCTTCATTGTGCGGGGCCGCCACTCCCGGTGCTCATCCGGTTGACTTGATCCCCTCACAGGCCGTCCAGATGGCCAACGCCCGGGCCGCCTCGCGCCAGGAGGAGCTCGCCTCTCTGCAGCTGCTGCAGCCCATCGGCAAGGGCGGCTACGGGGTTGTGTACAGGTGCGCTGCGGGTGCATCCTGGCACTTTGGGACAGCGACAGCGGTGTGTGTCCCATGGGGTGGGGATGCGAGATGCCGAATTGTGGGATGTGCTGGTGGTGACGTGTTGACGTGGTGGAAGGTGGCCTCTGGATGCCTACCCCGGGACTCTTATTACGGCACCTGCTCCTTGGCCACTTTGAAGGATAGGAGCACATTACTTCAGTTAGCAAAGCTGTGACCGATGCCAGTATGATATGAGTATGTCGATGTCGTGCCTAACGCAACTCCACTCTCATGTTACACTGCACGCAGGGGAACCTTTCACGGCGCAGAGGTCGCGGTGAGTGCCCCGTCCGAAGCTGCTTTGCCTCTCAGTGCTATACCGGCAGCTTACGCACAACTTCTGCGGTAGCCAACAGCCAGCCGCACACCGATTGACACACACCAGTAGGGGACATCTGCCCTAAGCCGCGGCACTCCTCCGCAACGCAAAACGCAAGCGCGTGTCTCAGTGCGACCGGCTAGCCCGCCGTCCCGCCGCCAAACCCCCTCCGCCTGCTACACGCGCCCCTCAGGTCAAGGTGGTGCTTCAGGCCAAGGTGGCGCCGCCCGGCACCTCCGCGGGCCTCAGCGGCGGCGCCGCCGGCGCGCCCACCGCCCTCCACAAGCACCACCTGCACGACGCCATCGAGCTGGTGGCCTCCTCGCACTTCAACCACCCCAACATCGTGCAGGCGAGTCGCTCCCAGTCCTCCTCTGAACGCACCAGGCCGCACCATCAAGAGTCCCCTCCCCACCGCTCATGCCATGCCAGTCCCCGGCTTCATTGCTCCGGTTGTATGTCGCCCTGAACCACCTTTTCACGCAAGACTGCCCGCCGCCTGCTGCCTGCACCTGGCCGCAGATCCTCACCCACTTCACGGACGTGTCGCTGCAGCTGCCCAACGGCGACAGCCCCTTCGCTATCTTCGACTCGAGGGACGGCGACGACGAGGTGGACGCCGGCGGCCGCGTGCCGCGGCTGCAGCACATGGTGTCCCTCTTGGAGTCGGGGCAGCACGTCGGAGAGCCCCACTGTGCGCGCACACGCCCCTGTTCGTGTGGTTGTGCGTCGAGCCCCCATGCTTGTGCTGATCCCAACGACATAGGTGCCCTGGCGGCGATTGCCTTGGCCGAACCCTGGGTATCAATCATGCTGAAGTTAGCGCAGTCGTTCATCCCGGATGTTGCTTCAGCAGCTTGCGACCACAGGTTTCCTCACCAACAGTGCGGTACATTTCCTTTCATGGCCGCAGGCGGCGCCATGGCGCTGGTGCTGGAGTACTGCGACGCGGGCTCCCTGGCGGACGCCATCACCGACCGCACCTTCATGCACCGCGTCAAGAGTGGGTGCGGGCATGGCGGGGTGTGGTAACACATTATTGCGCAAAATAATGTGCATGCACAGCGGCTCCTTGGCGCAATCTGAAAAGCAACAATTGTGCCTGGGGGCAATGTGGCCTTGCATGGCGTGCGCCGAGGGAATGCAAGCCGCCTGTTGATTACACACAGCGGCCATCTCCGCTTGGCGTCCAACTTGGGCCCCACTTACAGGAGCCCGCGCACAGCACCGGCACTTTGTCTTGCCGGCCATATGGTACGGCACTGGCCGCATTGATTAAAGCCGGAAGTGCGCCTGGCAGTGTGCGAAAGACCCCAACTGCATAGTAGCGCATGGTGTTGTGACAAGCTTGCGTTTCCCTGGGCATGGCCGTGGCCGGCTGGCTTACCTCCATGACCCTTATACCGTGCAGCCTGGCCCTGGCCTGCTGGTGTGTCCCTCCGCCCAGAGCCCGTCGAGACGCAGCAGCCGGACGGCGGCACCAAGCAGGAGACCAAGGCCTTCGTCGCCATCAACATGCGGGTGGGCGCCATGGGGCGTGGGCGTAGGGGACTTTGCGCAAGACGGCCAGGCGTTTGCACGTGTTGCCATGCATTCTGAGATACTTGCGAGCAGACTAGCCGCGCAGCCGATATGTTGTGCGGAGTGCGGTGGTAGTGCTGGCGGCAGCGCTGCTTTTACACCTGTGTCAGTTGCCCTGGCCGCTGAACAGCTGCCCTGCCGTCGGTAAGCAGCCTGGCCTGGCTCGCCCGCTAAGCTTCTACTGGTACACCTTTCCCTCCCCCCGCAGCACATCTACGCCACCCTGCTGGAGGTTGCGCTGGCGCTGCGCCACATGCACTCGCTGCACGTGGTGCACTGCGACCTTAAGCCGCAGAACGTGCTGCTCAAGAGCTCGCCGAGGGACCCGCGCGGCTTCACCGCCAAGCTGTCGGACTTCGGGCTGGCCAAGATGATGGCGGTGGGGGAGGACGGACGGCTGGTGATCGACGACACGGTTGGCAGCGGGTGAGGCCGGAGAGCGCGCACGGTGGCCTTGGAACAAATTCCTCCACAATGCTGCTGCCGTGACTGGTGGAGGGAACATGCTCGCAGCCAGCGCCCCGACGTACGCCACGTGCAGTCCGTTGCCAGAGCAACCGTTTGCCGTAGGGTGCGCTGGCTTGCTTGGGTCGTTCGGACCGCTCGGAGCACCACCCTCACTTTCCCGTTGCGTCCCCGCTGCAGGACCGTAACCCACATTGCACCGGAGGTGCTGCGAGGTAGGCGGGAGTGTGGGTCATGTTGGCTGCCAGCGCGTCACATACGCGCTGGCGCCCTACACCTGTCCGGGGCAGTTACAACCTTGCAAGGACCCACTAAGTACACCACCGCCACAACAACCAATCGTGGCCAAGAATCCACGCTGCACGACAGCCTGTGTCGCAGACTGTCCCGTCATGTTGAAGGTTGCAGCCGCCTCACACGTATACCGTGCAACGATGTCTTTATCGGACGAAAACGCTTTGTACCGGCACGGCTTGTTCCTGTTGCCCCTGCAGGCCAGAATACCTTGGGCGCGGAAGTGGATGTCTACGCATTCGGGTGGGTTATGGTGGTGGGCTGCCTGGCCGGCAGCGGACGTACATACACTACAAATTGCGAGGATTGTCCTTTGTACTGCAAGGGAGCAGAGCAGAGCGGTGGTGCTGGTGGCGTTCCTGTGACTCGGTCACACGTGAAGCCCCTTCCTAACGATACATCAGGCAGGAGGTCCCGTAACGCCTGTTGTACACACCACACGCCTTGTCAATGAGTCCCCCGTACATCAATGCATGGACGGTATCCAACGCTGCGGTACGTTGGGCCAAGCCATGGCAGGGCGGGAAATCACGACGGCTCCATGCTCCGCCCAACACGTCCTCCCTCCTACCGCTACCGCCCATCTCACCCCCTGCTCCCCTGCATGCGCCTTCTCTTCGGCTTGCGACTCGTCCTGGTCCGCTGCAGCGTTCTGATGTGGCAGGTGCGCGAGGGGCGTGGGCGTGGGCGTGCAAGGACAGATGCTCCCATGCAGCGACGGTGGCCCAGTTGGGCGGCAACGCTGCTTAGGGCGGCGGGTTGTGGGTTGCATTCTCCGTGTTCTCGTCCACCCCGTTCCACGCTGTGGCAAGCGGCGATCGCAGCATCCAAAGTGGCGGCAATCAATGCGGGAGCTGATGCCGCGGCGTGCAGGTGCTGTGCGGCATGCGGCTGTAATATATAATTTAATAATATAATAAACGTGTAATATATAATGTAATATATAATAAACGTGTTCCGGTGCCGTGGCGTGCAGGTGCTGTGCGGCATGCGGCTGTACGACGACATGGCGGCGCAGGACATCGCGCAGCGCGTGGTGCACGACAACCTGCGGCCGCAGTTCCCGTCCTGGACACCAAAGGGCTACAGGTGCGCGCACGCAGCGTTCCGGCATCTAGGCAACTAGGATGTGACTACCGTACCTTGCCACTATCACCGCGCATATAATTCTTTATTTTGCCAAAAAACGTGCAACTCCGCGCACTTTGGGCCAGCTGCGCGGAGTTGCACCAAATACATGTTGGGCCGTGTTGGGGGGGTGCGCGGAGTTGCCGGAATTGTTGAAAGCGGGGTCATGGCCCAAGAAACCACGCATCTGTCCCGCAAACGACACGTGGCCACTGGGTGCTGGTCGCAAGTGGCAACTGGTGGGCAGCGCTGGGGTCTAGTGAGCACGGGACCTGCTTGTAGCGCCACAGGCTCGCTCCACCAGGGCCCACCTACTCAGCTGCGCGGAATCCGCAAAATTACATAATTGCCCGTGCGCGGACTTCAACAATTACGTTTTTGGGGTGCGCGGTGCAAAAATAATTATTTCCTTACAGTAGTTGCGCGGTGATAGGAGAAACGTACGGCACGGTTTTAGGTGTCCCAAACACAGGCACTTGACTTCCAGTTCCATGCCGCAAGAGCTGTTAGATAGGGGTCAGCGCCAGAAGAACGGCTGTGAGCTTTTACTGTTGACTGTTGGCCACCTGGACCCGCCGCTCCAGGTCCCTGGCGGAGCGGTGTTGGCACCCGGCCGCCGCCGCCCGGCCCTCCAGCGAGGAGCTGGTGAGGGAGGTGGGGGGCCTGCTGAAGCAGCTGGCCAGCAGCAGTGCGTGAGTTGGCTGGCTGCCAGCGGCCGCCGGGACTCCAAGCTTGGCTTGTGATCACCAGTGCTGCATGCACGCAGGGTGGGTATGCGGGTGGGTGTAAGATGGGAGGCAGCACATTGACCTTGAGACGCATTGTGGCGGTGGCATTGCCTGGAAGCTGTTGTTGGCAATAATGACAAACTTCGGGTTGATAATGTTTTGAGTGCAACCCCAGCAGGCTACACTGGCGCAAGGGGGTATGCGGGCAGGTGGGGCTTGCCGCCTCTCGGCTCCAATCGGGAGGCATGTGCGGGGGCATGAAGATGCGAGCGTAATCGGCAATCTGTCGGTGGCCGTGCGTCGGGGGTTGAATGTGATGGCATGTGGCGCGGATACCGGTGCTGCGAGCTTTTGCGGGGCCTTTGCACTGGGACCTGCGCATTGTGGTGGCCGATATCGATTATTAGCTGGTTTGATTCGGCCCTTTTATGGCCCCTTTCGTTCTCCCTGTATTACACTAGCTGTGAGCTGTCCGCACACACCTGCTGCTGTTGGTGCTTTTGGTGTTGGGCTACCGGACGCCCCACTATGGTCAGCTTTCACATGTGGCCTGACCAAGTGGCCTAGGGACACTCAGCGATCCCCCATGAATGCTGTTCCTGATAGCACTGGTAGCTTTGACTGAGCCTGAGACTGAGACGTCCTTGGCTTGCAGCACTGGGATGAGAGACCGTACTGTTAGCATCTCTCCTTGCGCGCCTGTACCTGGCGCGACAAGGCCATTACTGCGCGCGGGTGTTGGCTGGTGACGGCACACTGGGCACTTGGTACCGATTGGTGCACTGCTGCACTGCCAGGGTTGATGCCAGGCGGGTGCTGGAGAGAAGATGCTGGGCAACAGGTGCGCGGACAAGCTTGTTGCGGCCGGTTGAGGCCTTGCAGTGTGCTGTGCTGGTGTGACACCGCTGTCTTGGATTGCTTTGAAGCGTGGTACTGATATAATAATCTGGTGTTCAGGGTGCTGGGCCATTTGGCCGACGACGTGCTGTTTGGGGTTGTGTGTCGGCTGCCAGCAGCCGTTGTGTGTAGCGAGTGCGTGACACGGCAGCATAGCAGGTTGATGAGAGGTTCACGCACCCACCAATGGGTATTATTTGATCATTAAGAGTGTGTGCGAGTGCCCAGCCGCTTTTGCCCGTCTGTTGGACCGCACTTCATACCGTCCTTCTGGAATACAGAAGGCCTTGCTTGTGGGGGACCGTGGCTAGGTCACTGCTGAGAGCGGGCTGTCTCCATGCGGCTCCGCGACTGAGCGCTGGGCAAGGTTACTCAGGACGCGACCTTCGGCAGCTTTTCGCACGGCGGTATCAACTCCTTGCGCAGGCTGCCGCTGACCTGCGCTAAAAAGGCTTAAGGCTAAAGATTTCGTTGCGGGTTGTCTTGATAATAGCCATATGCTGCTATGGCACATGTGTGCGCATACGGCCACAAGTTGCGTTTCCTGGTTCCAACAGGTTCCAACGACCGTACGTGGTCTGTAACCGAAAATGCGCCCCACCAGGCCGCAGTGCACACGGGCTCATCGCGTGTTAACGTGGGCTAGGGAGTAGGCACTGTTGTGTGACGACGGCGTGAACGTTGTATGTGCACAGCAGTTGGGATTGAGGTTATTTACCACAACGCAACAGACCCGGGTACATTTTAGCTTGGTGAAGTCCCAGCAGGGCCTACTCTCGCCGTTGTAGCGGTGCAACGGGGGGCCTAGGGGATGCCTTGTGAAATGCCAGGTGGTGCCAGTGCGTGGGAGCAGGTGGGAGCGGCTTCTGTCCCGCGGGTGGTCCGTGCGGCAGCCAGGACGACATCGATCACTGGTGTTGTTATTCCGGCTTCCCGGAAGCCCATGGTGTCACATGTTGATACATGGGGTCCCGTGGTCTGAGCAGCCAGGCAGTTCCGTGCTGAAAGCACGGAGAGGGTACGAGCGAGGGGTGCCCCAACATCCACGGGCGCTACATACGTATTACACTATCAGCCATTTATATGAATGGCCAGATGCAACGCCATACGCCTGGACTTGCTAGGGCTTTGCGCTTGACGCTTTGACATGATGGACGACTGCCAAGACAGTGTGGACGCGTCCAATGAGCACAATAAAAGGACGCGACTTCCTTCCCCAGTAGGACTTTCCCTGACCTGCCTTCGCGTAGACATCCATGCTCTGTTGGCACCGAGCCGGGCGGTCTGGCACGGGGAATGCGCCCACCAGGGGAAGCAGTACCGGTGCAAGGCGCGACCCACATGCCGCTGACGGCTGCGGAGCGGCGGCATCACGCCAGCCTCATGCGCTTGGAGCAGGAGGCGCAGCTGGAGTATGGCATGCTATCCGGCGGCGGGGCGCTGCAGGTGATACAGCAGTGGCTGCCCGGGGGCCTGGCGCTGCCGGGGGGAAGCCACCCCGCGGTGCCGCACATCCGCGCCTGCATGTCGGGGCGGGGCTGCCAGCTGGCGCTGGTCGCGGCAGTGGTGGCGGCGGTGTGCACCAAGGACGGGGGCGCTTCGTACGGCATCCCACTGCACGCGCTGGTCTCAGCGCATGGGGGGTTCCCGTTGGCGATGGAGGCGGCGGAGCTGCACGGGGCATGGGGCGGGGAGGAGAGGAGCTGGGCTAAGCTGGGCTAAGCTGTTGAGGCGCACGGCGGTCATCACATTGGCCAACAAGCTGGGGTCGTGGGCCACGCTGGGCCCGGTCCGGAACTACGAGATGCTGTTCCACCCCTTGGCTGAACCTGCGCACAGCACGGGCTTCGCCGTCGGGGTGTGCAAGAGGGTGCTGGCGATGTGCTTGGAGCACCTGCGGTCCGCTCGGGATGCAGCAGCAGCAGCGGCAGCACGTGATGTCGGGGATCAGGTGGCGGCGCCGCACGAGGGGTCCTGGCTGCGCATCGCCGACTCCAAAACGGTGGCCCAGCTGGGGGTGCAGGCCCTGAGGTCCATGTCTCAGATCACCATCGTCAGCAGGATAATGGTACGCCGTCAGGAGCTGCGGGAGGGCTGGGAAGCGGCTGGGAGGCTCCAGCGAACCGTGCGGAGCTTGAGTCGCTGGCGGAGGGGGACAGCGGATGGGCGGGAGTGGGGTGGTGGCGGCTGGCGATACGGTCCGTGCCGCTTCTGCTGGAGGCGTCGCCGGGCTCCCTGAACGGCCCAGGGGACACCTTCCTGCACGGTGTTGCTTCGGCGCTGAACACCACGCTTCTTACACCGCCCCGCGACGGTACGACCTCCCTGCTCATGCTGACTCCCCAAGCAGAACCTAGTAGCCGCCTTGCGTACGCACCACCGCAGCGCACAAACTTGTATGCGGGTGGCGGTGTCATCGCGCGCAAACCTAGCTACCAGCATCCCAAGTGGTGAACGCCCTTTCGCCCATACCAGTATGTGTCGTGCCCCTTACTGCGTCCCGAGCAGGTGTCCTCCCTACGGCCCCGCACCCCGACGTCGCCAACGCTCTGAAAGCGGGCTTGCTGCCCCTGGCTGCCCTTCCTGGCTGGAGCGCATGCTGCGGGACGGCTACAGACAGCTCGCGGCACGCGCGCAGCAGCCCGACGCGCGGGTCGCTGCCATGGTGTCGTACGTGCTCCTGCAGCGGCGGAACGACTGGGCTGGCTGATGGCGTACGGCGACCTGTGCGAGGTGGCCTCGCTCGCGCGCACCTGCGCGCAGCTGCTGCAGCGCCAGGTGGAGCAGCAGGAGCCGCACAGGTCAGGGCCGGTTAGGGGCGTTGCAGCATGTACCGTAAGCACTTCCTTGTACTCCGGCTGGGTGCCGCTGCTGGTCGTGTTGTGCCTCTCTACAGTCCTTCCGCTGTGAGCTTGCGCCATGTGCAAAGCGCATCAATCAACACGGGCAATGTATACAGTTTGACGTCGCACAGGCTACGCTTGTGTGCCAGTAACCCTCTATCACTGCTATGGTACAGCGCTTTTCCCGATAACGCTCAGACTGCTAATCGTTTATGCATTTCGTGTTCTGACCCGATTGGGCGACAGCCTCATGGGGGTGGCCAGCGCTGTCGGCCACATGCTGTTCACCTCGTGCTCGGCGCTCATGGTAGGCCTGAGCTCACCCTCCACCCCACCCGGCACGGCTGTGCCGAGGGGCAGCCACTTCGGCCCCTGGGTCGTGAAGTGCAGCACAAGCAGCTGCCCGCACTGTGCCCCTGGTGCCCCTTGGCGCGGAGAGCCCCGCGCTGGCTGCAGCAGCGTCGGCGGCGGTGGCGGCAGCGTCGTCGGAGACAGCAGCAGCAGCAGCAACAGCAGCAGCAGCACAGAGCGGCCAGCGCACGGTGCCTGCCCTGCCAGGCGCCTGGCCAGCAACCTTTCCTCCGCGCTGCTGCAGCTGCTGCCCCCGCTGGCGCGCACGGCTTACTGGGCCGCCGAGCACGGGCTGGAGGCCTGGGCCGCGGACACCGCCGGCACCCTGCTGTACATGCTGACGCTGCCGCTCTTCCGGCTGCACGCCGAGGCCGACCGGCGCAAGCACCAGCCGCAGCAGCCCAAGCAGGCGCAGGCGGGCAGGCAGCGGCCCACAGGCTCAGGCCGCTCCGGGCGCGAGCCCGGTGCCGAAGCCGACGATGCACCGGCCGCAAGCCACGGCCAGGAGCCGGTCCCTGTCCCACAGCCCGCTAATTGGCGTGACCTGCTCGACGACGTGGAGCCCATCCGGCTGCTCAAGCTGCAGCTGCGGCACCCCGCTGAGCCTTTGCACGTCCTCACAAGCGAGGTGCTGCTGTTGCTGGCTTTCACGCACGCGGAGGAGCTGGGGGAGGCCGTCCGGCAGGACGGGGAGCTGTGCGACCTGCTGGTGGCGCGTGTGCAGGCGGCGGGGCCGCACCTGCGGGACTCGCTGCAGCCCCTGGTGCTGTTCCTGGAGCCGGTGCAAGGCGCTGGAGGTGCTGTACGGCAGGTTGGGGCTGAGGAGGTTGCCGCGGTCGGAGCTGGTACGGGGGCGCGCGGTGTACGGCCCCGAGATGAGGCCGCCCGGGCCCATGCTGGCGGACGTTGAGGACGTGTCGGGGCTAGGGATGGGTGTGGGGCTTGGGGCCGGGGACGTTGTGGCGATGGGGGCAGCGTAGTGGCAATAGGGGCTGGAGTGCACGAGGTTGGGAGGTGGTGCCCCGGAGGACGGTGTGGAGCGTGTCGTGCAGCATATGGGCGACGGCTGAGCGGCACGTGTCAGGACTGGGGCTGGAAGCGCACATGCTGTGTAACGGCGATGGGGCGAGCGTAGGAGTTGCAGGGGATAAAGCTTGCACCTGTGCGGGTAGGTTGGGTGCCGGCGCGTGATAGGAGTCCTAGTACCGGTGTACATGTGCGACAGCGTGTGAGCGTCGGCATGAGGCGATAGGTGCAAGCAGTCGCAATGTGAGTCTGCATGTGTGGGGGTTTGCCGGAATACGGTATCTACGGAGACATTGGCCACCAGAGGCGCGGCGACTGGCGCGCGCGCTGCTGCACGGCACAACAAGATGCAAGGTACACATCGCCTGGCGTGCTTGGGAAGTTGTGACGCTTTGCTGCATTACGGTATGGCTGGAGTGGCTGGATTTGCAAGTTTTCTTGTACAGTAACCATGACACCATACAATGCCATTTGGGAAGCCCCATTCCCCCTGCTGGCAACCCAGCCATGGCAAAAAAAAATAAAAAATGGCAGCCTTTGGCAACCAGTCACCGACAGGTAGTCAAGCGATGACCAGCATGCGGCTGCCAGCGGGATTTAAGGACATGCTGTCAACAGCATACGCACACGTAATGCGTTAGGTAGGTCGCAGGGGGCACATGCAGGGCTCCTTGACGGGCAGGGCCGGCAGCGGCCGGCAGGGGGCAGGGGCGCAAGTCGAGGAGAGCCTACCCTGTGAGCCTGACCGGGTTTCAGAGGAAAGGACGCTGTGAAAGCAAGCGAAAGCAGTGCGTCCAGATCAGCTTGGGGCCCGTTGTTGCACTCGCCGTGCCGGGCACTCTCTAGCTCCCTCTCCTATCGAAGATGCTTGGGGAGGCAGACAGGGGGCGCAACATTAGTAAGCCAGCATGCACATTCCGTTTTGGTCACAGGAGAATAAATGATGTGTTGTATATATTTGCACAGGTAGGTTCAGGCGCACCAGCACGCCAGGAAGCAACATTCGCTGCTGTCCCAGTCACCAGGAGGATGGCCCTGACAAGGTAAACGTTTCGCGGGCTTTACTTTTGGGGCATATGTTCGCACGCCATTGGTGTGGATGAGCCATTGAGTCCTCGCGGCTATGCGAAAAACACCGTACGCCCATTGTTACGAAGTGTAGGGCGCTGCGCGCATGTGCCTGGTCTCTACACGCTTCACAAGTTATTCAGCTATTCAGCTTTCTTGGTTGCGCACAATCTTCAACATCTAATTCCTGGGATGCGCGCCGGTAACCACAGTTCGCAGCAAACACAGCGGGCGGGGCACTGAGCCCCGGCTACCTACGTATGACAGCTTTGTTCCTTAGATGCTTCGGGCGCGCTCACTCTAAGAGCGAGGATGACAAGGCGCGCACAAGGGATGTCACTCCGGTCGGGAAGCCAGCAGCGCTGTTCACCCCGACCAACAAAGCCAGGGTAAGGAGCGACAACATAGCGATAAGGATGATGCATTCACTGAGGCGCTCTTGGGCGCATGACCGCATCTGAACGACTTTTTTCGTTAAGATATCTTTTTCGTTGCGGTGAGAAAAGCTCAACATGGCCGTTTCCCAGCGTGTTGCATGCTATGGATTGCATATTTGGAACATATGGAGCCCTGTCAGCGTCGGATGCGTGAGCGGCAACGCGTTGAGCGAGTTCCGGCCGGACATGAAAGCGCTCCTTCGCCGCGTTGTCACAGGACGATGTCACCTCCAACCTCACATCCGTTCTTACCGAGCTTGCTGAGTTGGGGTGGTGGGAAGCGCTTCAGGCGTCTTGCTCTGCGGTCGCGGAGGGACTCTCAGCCGACCATGCCAGGTAGGACCACGGGGACGCACGGCACCGTGCCTGATTACGGATCCCTGCAACTCTGATGCCGTTCGATCTCCTTCTCTCCCGAATAACCACATGGTACTCCTGCCTAGCGCTAAAAAACGATTACGACGCTCCTTACTGGTGTGCCTATGCACTGCAGCTTATACCTTTGCACCGGACCTGGAGTCGCCGCCCTCGCCTGCGCGGGCTCCGCAACCGCCAACCTCCGGCTGGGCCAGCTGCACATCCTGCCCGCCTGCGCAACCGCCAACCGCACCTATTCCACCATTTCGGCCTCGGAGCTGTCGACCTACTCTGGCGGCAACGACCCCATCGGCCTGGCGCTGTCCCTAGCCGACCAGCAGGTGGGCCCCGGCAGTGCTTGGGGGCCGGCTCCACGGGCAGCTTAAATGGAAAGCGGCAACGCGTTGAGCGGGTCCCTGCAGTGCCGGTATGTCCTCCCCTGTCCGTGGCCTCCAACCCCATACAGCAATCCCCGCCACCGCATAGCTCACACCACCTGGGCGCCTGTGTGGTAGCAGGTTTGGCGCGGCCTAGCTCCAACCTCCTCACACATCCGCACGGTGTCGTTTCCATACGATACGCCCTCCGCCCTGCAGGGCCCGGTGCCCATGACCTTCCGCTGCGCGTACGGCCGCCCGCCGTTCCGGCTCGAGGGGAAGCAGCTCGCGCCCGGAGACCTGGCCGGCCCCGGCGGGCCCCGGGCGGGGGCGGGGACGGGCACGCCGCGCAGCACCGGCGGTGCGATGCGCGTGCGCAGCAGCGAGGAGCTGCTGCCGTGCGAGGCGGGCTGCAGGCAGTACGTGGCGGTGGGGGTGCCGGCGGGCAAGGCCATGGCGGGCATGCTGGTGCTGTCGGCGACAGGTGCGGCGGGGCGGGGGAAGGGGTGGGTGCGTGGGGTTGGTTGGCTGTCGGGAAGGCGGGATGTGGGTGGCATACAGGGGTGCAGAAGCAGAAGCTTGCGAAGGGGAGCGTGAAGATGAGAAGCGAGGAGGCTGGGCGGAAGTTGGTCGTCGCGAAGAGACTTGTGGGGACGGCAAAGCTCAGCAGGATGCCAGGCTTACCGCCAGACGCGGGTCCGCCTGTGTCGTTCTGTGACGAGCGAAGTTGCACGCTTCCGTAAATGTGCGCACCGCTGCCCTTCCTCGCCTCGCTTCCCCCGGCCAGGCCCCTCGCCGCCCGAGCTGTGGCAGCCGGACGTGCTGCGCTCCGTGGCGCTGCTGCTGTCGCCGCTGCTGCGGCCTGTGCAGCTGCCGCTGGCGCGCCGCGCGCTGGCGGACGTGGCAGCTGCGGGCAACGTCAACGAGTTGGTGCGCGCGCTGCATGCGGCGGCGGCTGACGTGATGGCGGCGGCGGCGCGAGTGGACTGCATGCAGACGCGCGTGGCGCTGCTGCGGGAGGTGGGCAGGCGGCTGACGTGCACTGCTGTTGCCACGGTGTCCTAGCACTGAGCGTTCGTACGCATGTGGTCTCGCGATCTATGGTAGCAGGCGCTGAACCCAAGCTTCCCCGCATCACAGCAGTTACAAGCCAAAGTGCCTTACCGTTGTTAAAAAAGAGTCGGAAGGAACTAAGAGAGAGTCAGAAGGAACCAACACGCGATGTGGTGCCACCCCAATCTGGCCGGTCCAGGACGCCTCCATGGCCGCCGTGTTCTCTGTGTCGGACCCCGGCGCCAACGGCACGGCGCCCTCGCTGTGCCGGCGGCGCAGCCAGGAGATGCTGCTGGTGGACGCCGCCAGCAGCGGGGTGCTGCACCGGCCGGCGGGTGGGTGCGCCGGGCGGTGGTGTGGCAGGGCCAGATAGGAGCGGGGAAACGTGTACTCACGGCAGGTTATGCCGGTATTCGAGGTGCAGTGGTGACGGGATTCAGTGGCGACGGGATTAGGAGCGCGGAGCGTTCAGGATCACGAAGGCATGAGTATTGGTTGTGGACGCGGTCATTTAAGAACCTCAGCGTAGGATTTGGGCGGGGAGTTAAGTGCCCCGTCTTTCCTTATTTTGCAGCCAAGCTGAGAGCACTACGTCTAACCGCTGCGCGCCTCTCCTGTCACCCAACTGCAGAGTATTTCATGACCTCCCCGCCGCAAGAGCCGCTGGACAAGGACAAAGACGGAGCCAAAGACGGGGCGAAGGACAGGGAGCTGCGCAGCCCCTTCGCCGCCTCGCACGCCACCACCGGCACCAGTGCCATCTCGGGCCCCGAGAGCCTGTGCTGCAAGAGCGTGGCGGACAGGCTGGGCTGCGGCAGCACGGGTGTGCTGGGGCTGGACGGCGGGACCACGGGGGGCGGCCTGGCGCCGGCGTGCCGCGGGCAGAGCCTGCCGCTGCAGCACACGCTGCTGTCGGAGGCGCTGGCCAAGGGCGCCGGCCTGTGCATCGGGGACTGCAACGCATACGTGCAGGTAGGTGGGCGGGTGCGGCGGCGTGGGCGGGGCGGGCTGCAGGTGGGGCGAACACGAGTGCGGCGCAGGAGTGTAAGGGCCGAGTAGGTGGAGATGCGCGCTTGGGCTGTGGACTAGCGCATGCGCGTGTGGTAGGACTGGAAAGGACCCCGTTTTATTGCATCGTGGCACCGCATTGGCATTACGTGTAGTCCTTCGCATTACGCTGCACCCCTGTAGTACGGTGGCAGGGCTCCCGTTGCCTTGCCGTGCGAGGTTGCGTCGGTCGCTGTGCCTGACATGGCTGCCGGCGCCGTCCCGATCGCTGCTGCCCACCCCCAGGACTCCAAGGTCTTCCCGCGTGATCTGATGCTGTTCCGCGGCAGCACCCCGCCGCAGTCCCTGGCGCTGGCCACCGTGTGCCACGAGGGCCGCCCGCTGCTGGCGCTGTACGCCACGCACAACAGCCTGCTGCCGCCCGCGCTGCTGCAGGGGGCCGTGCAGGAGCTGGGGCAGCTGCTCAAGGTGGGGGTGGGGGGCAGCGCGTTGCGGAAGTCCGGAGACATCCTATCTTACGCATGCTTACCAACCGCAGGAAGCGTTCAAGGCGGCTTGTTCGTGCTGGCTATGCGACGCACGAACCAGGATTCCAGGATGCACGGCTTCACCATAACGCCCAGGTTGCCCACGCCACTCCGGCTCGTGTGTTCCATGTGTTCCGCGGCATCACAAGGGCTTACGCCATGCGTCCCACGGTCCGTGCTTCCGCAGGCGCTGGCCCCGGCCATCTCGGAGCAGCTGCAGCGCGGCCCCATGGCTGCCGAGTGGCGCTACCTGCACGACGAGCTGCTGGCCCCCGGCCGCCGCACCAGCCAGGTGCACCAGAGCCAGCCACACCCGCTCCCACACCACTACACACACGCGTACGCGCACCCGGGCTCGCTGGTGCTGGCCACCGGCAGCAGCCAGAGCCGGGTCTCGCTGCAACGGTCGCACCTTCAGCAGCAGGGGTCTGGTCAGGGGCAAGGGGCTGCCTCGCTGCTGGGAGGATCGGTGTGCGCGTCTGGTGCAGCGTCGCCTAGCGGCGTGCTGGGCTCGCTCGCTGGCGGCGCAGCCGACATGTCGAGTGCGGCCAGTCGCCGGGCCAAGAGCCACGACTGCGACCGATATCGCGGCATGTACGGCAGCGCCGGTGGCGGAAGGTCTCTGGCCAGTCCCCCTGGGCGTAATGGCACGACGGGGTACGCGGGCGGACAGCTGGCGCCGACCGCCGAACACCGTGTCATTTCGCCAAGCGAGCTCACCAGTGCGATGAGCGCCGTGGCGGCTACGCTGTCGAGCACAACCACGAGCGACCTGACGACGGTACGGCCCAGCATCGACACTGCAGATGCGAGGCTGGCGGCGTTCGTACAGGGCGGCGACGGGTTCGCGTCGCCCGCCGGTACGCTTACGGGCATGCACACGGGGCTCATGACCCATGGGTCGCTGAGGGCCCAGCAGCATGGGGCGGCGACGGGCCGTACGTCGTTCAGCCTGGAGGCGGCGGGCAGCCCCAGGGGCGGCGTGCGACTGGCGCCGCTCATCTCGACGCTGCACGACCGGCTCAAGAGCGCACAGGTACGTGCCACTGCAGGAGGGGCCACCGTGTCAGGGCAGGGCAGGGTGCGGTTGGCGGCCAGGCACTCCGCGTATCTTGGCACGCCCTGTGCCCTGACTGGGAACAACAAGCGCGCACCGATGCCAGTCGTTGAGCCCGCGGAAGGACAGGGTTACCGGTATGACTTGTCGGGACCTGCCCTCACGACCTCGTGTTACAAAACGTGGTACGAGCGGCACTTTGTGCGCCTCCTGTTGCCCGCAGGCCGAGCAGCTCACCTCGGACAGCCGCACCGGCACGCGGCTGCAGGACCTGGAGTCGCTGCGCATCCTGGAGCTGGTGGGCAAGGGAGGGTACGGCAGCGTGTTCCGGGGGCAGTACCACGGCGCCGAGGTGGCCATCAAGGTGAGGGCAAGCGGCGAGGGGTGGGCTGCACGCCGGGGCTGTGCCGGAGGCCGTGAATGGGAGGGGAAAGCGCTTTGCTGGGCTGGCTTGCAAGGAACCTGTCACGTAATGGAACATGTATGCATGTTGCTGTGGCAAGCATTTGATCTCTGATACAGTGGTATGATGACGCCGTGGGCTTTGCATGTCGCTGAACAATTGGACAGGTGGTCCAGGACCTCGCCGGGCTGTCCGGCGATCCCAAAGCGGCGGCGGCCCAGCAGGCGGCGGCGGCGACGCGGCGGCGGGCCGCCGCCAAGGACGGCCAGGCGGGCACGGCGCTGCACGCCAAGCATCTGCACGACGCCATCGAGCTGGTGGCCAGCGTCAGCATGAGCCACCCCAACATCGTGCAGGTGGGGGGCAAGGGTGGGCTGGGCCGCGCAGCAAGCGGTGCGGGACACAAGCTAGTGGTGCTGCCACGGCTTCAGGTTGATGTTGGTTTTGTGCATGACACGGCTGATGGTGCTTGCCTTGCGTGCCATACGTGTCGGGGCCGAGCGCGAACCCATGCTCCAATCCCACGTGCAGGTGATCACGTACTTCACGGACGTGAGCCTCAAGGGGCGGCTGAGGGAGCAGCAGCAGCAGCAGAAACAACAAAAAAGACGACAGCACCAGCCGCGGCGCCAGCAGCAGCACCTGATGCTCCCCGCGCCGGGCGCCGGCGGGAACGTCAGTGACATGTTTGAGGGGAGCGATGGCGACGATGGCGAGGGGAAGGACAGCGAAGGCAGCCAAGACAGCGAAGACGACGGCGCGCCGCCGCTGCAGTTGCAGCTGGTGCACATGGCCACCTCCAACTCGTGTGACAGCGATTCGCAAGGTGGGTCAGCCGGGGTGGAAGCCGGTGAGCACGGGTGTCCGCACTTGTACGTGTTTTGGTTTATGTGAGAGACACACCTGGCGAGCGGTTGGCGGAGGCTCGTTGGCATGGAGAATGGGCCGAGTGGCATTTCCCTGATGCACGGAACTAATTGGTCCTTTTGGTCTGCCTGTCTGTTACCCGTTGCACAATGCGCAGACACCGACAGCAACGAGTCGATCGTGCTCGTCATGGTAAGCTGGGGAAACCTGCCTCCCATAGGGGGTAGATGCGAGCCAACCGGTGTCAGGGTAATACTGAGCGCATCCTGGGCTATGTGTCCGGCGCCTTTTCGTGACCGGGTATTGTGGGCGCCGCCAAACATGGGTACTACAACAACAGCTTCCCCCGCTACCGTGTGCAGGAGTTCTGCGACAAGGGGTGCCTCAAGGAGGCCATATCGGAGGGCGTCTTCGTGTCGCACTCCCAGCAGGCGTCCCCCAACGTGACGGCGGCATGCGACCAGACGCGGCAGCAACAACAACAGCAGCACGGCGCCGAAGGCGGCAACGGAGGCAGCAGCGGTGCGCTTTGGCCACTACCCACCATCCACAAAGAGGTGCGCGCGGACAAGCGGGACGCGGCACCTCCACCTGGTTTTGCATGGATGCTGTGAACAAGCAAGGGAAGGCTGTCGTGCTGTCTTGATGCTCGCACATTGATCCTGCCTCCAGCTCCTTGCGCTTCCTTTTCGCTAAAGGCGCTGCATAGCCGCTGAGTGTTGGGGCTTGGTGCTGCCCGAACCCTTCCCCCGCTCGCACAGTGCCTCTACGCCACCCTGCTGGAGGTTGCGCTGGCGCTGCGCCACATGCACTCGCTGCACGTGGTGCACTGCGACCTCAAGCCGCAGAACGTGCTGCTCAAGAGCTCGCCGCGGGACCCGCGCGGCTTCACCGCCAAGCTGTCGGACTTTGGGCTGGCCAAGATGTTGGCGGCGGACGACGACGGGCAGCTGATCATTGCGGACACCATCCAGAGCGGCACCATCACGCATCTGCCGCCCGAGGCGCTGCAAGGTGTGCCCTGCTGTTAGGCAGCCTGCGGCATGGCATAGCGTGTCATAGTATGGCACATGGCATGTCATAACAAACTGCGGGTTGCTTGCACGGTTTGTTGTTGGGCAAAACATGGTGCTGCTACAGACGGCCACCGTTAGCGTATGACGTTGTGCCCCTTTCCCGCCCGCAGGCGCGCGGCAGCTGGGTCCGGGCGTGGACATTTTCGCGTTCGGCATCTGCATGTGGCAGCTGCTGTGCGGCATGATCGTGTACAAGAACATGGACGTGAAGCAGCTCATCCGCGGCGTGGTGCGGCACGGGCTGCGGCCCAGCTGGCCGGCCTGGGTGCCCAGGGAGTACAGGTGGGCCCGCGTGGCTGCCGTGACCACAGAGCGGTTCACCAAGTCAGCTGGCCTTGTGGTGTGAAGAGGAGGCGTCGCGCCCAGCGTGTTGCCCTTAGCAGCGTCGTGCGTGGGGGGCCCAAACGGAATCCCGGGCGTTGCGGCCCTCGATAGACTGCTTGACTCGTCAGCTCCAGTAACGGGGCCTGCGCCAGTAGTATGGGTACTTACTCTTGTATGTTCGTCTCGCAGGGAACTGGCGGCGCGCTGCTGGCACGAGTCTCCCGCCTGCCGCCCCACCGCTTCCCAGCTGGTGATGGAGCTGGAAGCGCTGCTGGAGCGGCACCAGGGGCAGGCGCACGCGGCGGCGCGGCGCGCCGGCGGCGCCGCCGGCCCCTTGCGCCGCAAGCCGCAGCGTTGCGCCACCGACACGGCCATCAACCACCACACCCGGCCGTCGGTGCACGGCTTCCCTGGCGCAGCGGCGGCGGCCGCGGCTCCGGCAAACTGGGGTCCGGTGGCGGCGGCGGCGGGCGCAGGGTTCCCCGTGCTGGGCCCACGGGTCGGTCGCATCCCCCGGCAGTGGAGCTACTACCAGGGGCAGCCGCTGCAGCTGTACCAGCCGGCGGCGGTGCAGGGGCACCCCACGGCGGCGGTGGCGGCAGCGGCGGCGGCTGGGTCGTCGCGGGCGGCGGGGGGCTTGGGGCAGAATGCGGTGGCGGCGGCGTGCATTGCGGCGCGCATGCAGCAGGCGGCGGTGGCACGCAACAGGATGCTGCTGCAGCACGCAGCACAGCAGCAGCAGGATGGGGCTGCAGGCGGAGGCGTGCAGCAGCAGCAACAGGCAGTCTCGGGGACCGGAGGTGCGGGAGCTCGGATGGGGACGAGCACTGGGGGCGGTGTGAAGTAGTGCAGTGGACGCATGCCGCCAGAAGTTTTGGTCTGGGCACAGGACTTTGTGTGAGGCTTCATGCGCTGCCATTCCGTGGCCACCGAGCACACGCTACGTCATGCAGTACTGCATGACATCAGGTGTAGGTGGCCGCGGGTGAAAACGGCAGGGGTGAGGGATGTGATGTACATCTCTTGCCTGTTGAACTCGAGCCACGATCGGGGTGTGACGGGTGGGCTGCGGGTACTGTCGGCGGTGTTGAGTTGCGTGTGTGTTTGGTCAATGGCTGTTGGGGCAATGGGCCACCGGCGTCATGCTCGGGTTCGGACCTAAGAGCCGCCCGGGCAGTGCTCGTTTAGTACGGGAATAAAAAGTGCTGTTGGCCGGTGTAATTGCAGTGGGTACGAGCCTCTTGTGTTGGCCGCCGTTGATGGATGTTTGCGTAGAGGGGCTTGTGCGGTACAGAACTGACGGCGAGTACCTTTCAGCGCGCCAGCGTGCGTTGGGCTTGGGTCTTGCGTTTGCCGTGGTTGGGATCGGTTGTTGGGTGCATCTGCTGTGTTGTGGTGGAGAGGCATCCCTTAGACATCAGGGGTATGCGGGCAACGCCTTGAGATATGGGACCTTCGGAAAAGAAAGGACATTGAAGGAGCCCTGTTGTGACTTGCCGTTGAGGGTAATGCATGCACCGTGCCAACAGGCGAGGGTTCAAATGAGTTGGATGCGGTTACAATCTTATGCGAGGTACAACACAACAACGTCGTGGTGCGCGTGCAAGGTGGTTACAGGGTGCTGGATACTGTTGGAAGCTTAAGTTTGGTGAGCTGACGACGGAGCTGCAACCATGGATTCCGTTCGCTGTGAGACGCGTCGGGTGCGTAAACTGGGTGGCCCTTTGCGTTGCTTACCGCTGGTTGCTTGGTGCCGTGCGGCGTAACGCTGGTTCTAGCAGGGTATGGAGCGCAAGCCTGTAGACCCCACAATTCTGTGTCCACGGAACAGGTTGCAAATAGGCAGCCATACGTACAAAGATGAGTAGCACTTCCGTGCACGTAGGGGGTCGTTGTTTCCAACGGTTTTTCGTGAGAAGATGGTCGTTGGGCCCAGTGTGTTCTTCGGTACCTGTACACGCCTGCCGCGCACCTCGAGTGTGCTGCCGTCGCCAGTTCGCACGCGCACAAGATCATCATTTCGTGTCCATTTAGGCACTCAACCCAAGGGCTCGCCTGCTTCATCTCACATCTCCAGCACGGCGTTGTGTCTTGCTTGACGCATCAATAGCCATGCGGAAGGAGTTACACCGGGTGCGGTTACGCAGGTCTGGCGCTGACCGTGGCGTTTCTGTGCTTGGTCCTTTCACTGGATTTGATTCTGCTTTGATGCTATGGGCCTTTGCGGAGCCCTTGTTAGAGAGGCAGTCGTGGTGAGATTCTTGTCAGCTGTGGAAAGGCTCGCTGGCCTGGAAGGCCGCACAGGCCTAGGGGCAGTCGGCTCTTTCCAAATGCTAAGGGCGTGGCTGCCGACCTTGCGCAATATACTACTGCTGCTTCATCGGTTTTTGATTCTTGGATTGGTGGTCCTCTGCAGGCGTTGTTGTGATGCTGTGTGCCCCGGCCCCCGGGGTGTTGCATGCTCGGGCTAGACGAGTTTGAGTGTCTCCATAAACACGCCTGGTTGTTTGCGTGGGCAATGTGCCCAACCCTACGGCCGAGCCAGGACCCATGGGCTACTGTAGTCTGTATGGGCCGTTTGGACCGTGCGCGCTCACAATACCGTAACCGACGGGGTGATGGCGCTCCTGTCTTGGTGCAACGGCAAGCGTGGGCGTGTGCCGTGTGGCCTTGGCTGTACGGTCGTCGTTCTTACACGGGTGGTGCATACATGTGATCTGGGTATCTAGCGTTGGCTACCTGTTGCCAAGGCATCTGTATGATGTCAACGGTCTAGTGGTGTACCCTGTACTGCTGTCGGCGCCTGGGGAGAGGCATGTGGGAGAGGCAGTGCAGGCCATTAGTAAGCTATTTCAATGGGGTGTCTGCTCACAAGCGGCATATTGATGCTGCAGCACCGTGTGTGTTTCCTTACAGGGGTTAATAACAATGCTACTCAATAAAGATGCCTGACGGGCAGGTTCCTCTACGGTTCTTTCCATATTCTGAGACGAAAGTGCTGCGGTCGTACTGCTTTTGCTGCTGCGCAGCGCGTGCGGAAAACCATGATGTAATAACATTGCGCAGATGACGTGAATGCAGTTTGGGCGAGCACACCTGACATGCTGGAGCAGGCTGGAGCGTGCCTGGGGCCCGGTTGTGGAACCAGGGGAATTGGGAAATGCCCCTGCAGCCTTGCTTTGCGCGCACCTGGTGGCAGATCGTAGCTTCGTACGGCCCATGGTGGCGGTGGGTTGCACGAGGCTGACAGCCTCTTTCCTGTAGCTGCGCGTGGCTGCGTGTTGGGCGTCAGGCGACACAAACGCACTGCCGCCTTTCCGTTCGATGGTCGCCATCTGCCGAGCAAGGGCTGCTAACCTTGATTGTGGGAAGGCCTGGACGGCTTTGGCACAGCTACTCGCTTCAGCGCACGTGGGCTCCGCCAAGGACCCGCTCAGCTGCCCCACCGAACGCAACAGCGCTCATCTTTTTTTGGGATGAACGCATTTAGGCTGTACTGGGGCAGCGACTTGTCAGTCGACTGAATTACGCTCTAAAGAATAGCAAATGCTTCACGCTGTGCTGCGCAAGAGTACCTCCTCCAGCTTGCATGAGCAAGCCTAGCGTGTTGCCAAGTATGCCAAAGGCATGCGCACGCACCCATGGGGTGAAGGCCCGGAATGTCCACTGCCTCGTTTCGGCAGCCAGCGCGGCACTAGTGCAGCCGAGAACCCACGTACCCTGCACGCGTCAGCCACAGCCCGTCTGCGTGTAAGCGCCACTACACCCTAATGCGAATCGCACAGCGCAACTCTACGCAACACACAACCCAGTGACTTTGCAAATCACAGCGCACATGCATGCCTGCTATGGCGCTTTGGGGCGACAGGGCATCCCTACGTGGGGTCAATGCCGTCTTAAGGTTCCACCAAGACGGTCTTGGTCTGCCTGGGCAGCCAACCCGCACACCGCACCGCCGCCTCCATGCCGGCGAAGCGCCAGACCAACAGGCATCTTGACGCACAACCGCCCGCAGCGTTTAACCTTCCAAACCGGTACACCCTTCTACCTGCCCTGCTCCGTACACGTGTGTGAGAACCAACGCGCGAACCGGCCCACACCTGCAGCCCGCCGCCACCCCGTGTGTCAGCCCCCGACCGCTTGCCCTCACCGCAGCACAGCCGCCCGCACCTGCTCCGGCCCCACAACCCCCTGCCCGTACTGCTGCGCCGGGTACGGCCCGTCCTCCCCGTCGTACCCCTCATCGCCGTACCCGTCGTCATACCCGTCGTCGTACCCCCCGTTCCCGTTGTAGTACTGAACGTCTGCTGGCGCCCCGTACTGCCCTTGCGGCCCCGGCCCTCCACCCGCCGGGCCTGTGGCTGAGTTCCGCCGTGACGTGAACGGCGCCTGGTCGGTGCCGCGGACCGCAGCAGGTGGCTGGTTGCCCGGGCCCCCGCCCGTCCCCCACCCCGCCCCCGCGTCGCTGTAGCCCCTGCTCTCCGGCTCCGGCCCCACGTGCACGTCCAGAACCTGCTGCCCCTGCCCCTGCGTGTTGTACTGCTGGTTGTACTGCTGCTGTTGCTGCACGTACTGCTGCTGCGGCCCCGGACCGCCGTACTGTATGTTGTACTGCCCAGGATGCGGCTGCAGCGCCGCCGGATCGTACGCGCCACTGCCGTACGCGCCGTCGGTTGCCGAAGCCAACGGCTGGAAGCCCGCCCCGGGTGAGCTTGGGCCGCCAACCGACAGGGGAGCCCCGTGCCCTGCCCCGTAGCTCAGCTGTTGCTGGTACAGCGGCGAGTGCTGCTGGTGCTGCTGCTGCACCGAGCCCTGCTGCCCCATGTCCTCCGAGCTCTGCTGCTGGTCCACCTGGTCCCCACCGGTGCCTGCGTCGTCCTGCTGCGGTTGGTTGGCGAGGTACGGCGAGTACGGCTGGCCCGTTGGTGGGCGGAACTCGTCCACGTGGGCCCGGAATTTGACGCGGCTGGGCGGCACCGGCATGCACCACACCTCGGCGCAGTTGCGCAGCAGCCCCCGGGAGTATGGGTTGGGTCTGTTGTCGTGGTTGTACCTGCGCGTGACCGGACAGCACGGACTTGCGTTCAGCCAAACAGTCAGGACTGGGCACCTACCCGCAGGAAGGACGAGTGCAGCCGCTCTTGCCAGCGGTCTGGCTGGGCATGACCACTAGCATGCCTTTCACGCCTGTCCAACCTGTTGCCATTGTGCCGGAAACCCGACAGCTGTAGCCGCACAGTCCCGGCCTGCCCCCCTCCAGCCCCACCTGAAGTTCTCGTAGGTGGTCTGGTTGGTGCCCACCAGGTAGGCGTGGAAGGCGGACAGGCCGCCCACGAACCAGAAGAACAGGAACGTGTAGCCCATGAGCGCCAGCGCGGGGGCGCACTGTCGCGCAGGCGCACAGGAGGAGGGGACACCAAGGGGGAACGAGGGCGGACAAGTCAGCGCCAAGAGGTCCATCATCCTAGCGCCCACCGCGCACCTTGCGCACCTCCCCCGACCCCGCCGTTAAGCCCGCAATCGCGTTCCGCAACAGGGCGTACCTGCCCATCTCAGTACGCCCGAATTCTTTACACAGATCCTGGTCCCTGTGCATGCACTCCGTGCGAGCGCATAGCCCCCACCTTGCCCTCCGCGCCTCCCTGGCCCCTAGGCTCGCCCCGTCCGCCGCTCACCTGCCCCAGCGTCTTGCCCCACAGCCCGCCCGTGTCCCTGCCCGCCTCCCGCGCCTCGGCCACCAGCTGGTTGTGCTTCACGAACAGCATGGCCAGCGACACGCCGAACACGTACATGCACAGCACCGCGCTCGTGTACACGAACAGCAGGAACGTGCGGTAATTGCGCTGCAGGGTGCAAACCGGGGGGTGGGGCGCGGGTTTGGGGGGGTGAGGGTGAGTTGGGGCAGGGGACGGCGGGGCCAACGGCAGCGAGGGTGCACCGTTGCAGCCGAGCGTTTGCATGCGGCTGGATGGCATATGGCGTGACATGACTGGGATTCCGCGACAAACTCATGCCTCTTGGCATGTTGCGTGCCGCTCAACAGCACGCCAGGTCCCCGCATTCCCATGCGTCGGTCAGGTCAGTGCTTGCACCAGGCGAGTCGGATCCTAACGGGTGCGCTTCCTGGGGTTGCCCCAGGATCACCGTGCGGTGGGCCCCACCCAGCAACGCCCTGATGCCTGCAAGCGGCACAACATGGTGCACTGTTGCTGACCTCCCGACTGTATCGTCCAAAGCGTACCCAGTTGATTCCCTCCCAGCTGTGCTGCGAGGCACAGAACCCACCAGCCCAATGGTAGTGCCGACCCAGGGGCAGTGGTGGTCAAAGCGCTCTATGCAGTTGTCGTTGACGGAGCAGTGGTGCGCGCGTGGCGGCTGGTAGAAGTGGCACGTGTCGTTGTACCGGATGACCACACGCTGGTTGTTGACGTACACGTCCTTCGTCCTGTACGGCATTCCGCAGAGTGCTGAGGTTGAATGCTGCCCTTAGCTTCAGCGGATGATTATCAGAACATTGAGTGACATGTGAAGTCGAAAATTGACATGTCGCAGCAGGGCTGAGGTTGGCCTCGTAAGCTGAAAGGCACAGCCCTTGCTGGCACTGAGCACGGCCCCCTCGGGTACCAGAGGCCACCCACCTTGGCTTCTGACCCGACAGGTACTCCTGGTCAGGCTCTTGTCGTGGAATAATCCCAGGATCACGGCACGCAGTGAGCATTAGGAACCAGATCGAGAGGACTGGAAGGATGCAGCTGCAGGGTAGGGGCAGGGCAAGGGGTATGTTCGTTCCGTTGCAATCAGCTGTCTTTTTGCAGTGCACAGTGCAGCGCGTGCTGCTAGTATACAGGGTGATGTATGAACAGAATGACCAGGTGCCTTCCAGTATTGCGCACCTGATAACAAGGATGACGATGTGCACATGCAGGCCCATGTATGGTGCTACAAAGGCCAGGTAGATCCCCGCCGGCGCCGCAATGAGCAGCGCAGTGCCAAGGCTAGCCTTCCAGTTAGGTCCAGCGACCAGGAACCCATAGAGGAAGAACTTCTGCATTGGGGCAAGAGGGGCCCCAAGCGCGCCATAACGTTGCACATGAGATTGGCATGGCATACACAGGCGGCAACACCTGTCAATGCTACGATATAGCAGCACGAAGTAAGTGATGGAAAGCCCCTGCGGCGCTCGGGGCCATGCCACGAGTACGCAGGGACACACATGAACCGATCCAGAAAGCACGTTGATACGTAGGTTACAGATCTGTAACGTAATGCAATGAACAGGAGATGCATCCCGCCTTCGCGCACCTCGTTGCCCTGCCACTGTTCATATATGCGCAATCGCTTCTTCGTGCCGCCTTGCTGTGCACTCCCTCCATTCGGCGTTGCTCTCGACTCAACATCCATGTGCTCTAGTCGTGTAGCGTTTCCGTTTTGCAGAAACAACCGGTAACAGGCTTCGGAAGGCAAACTGGACGCGTATTGACCTCCTGCTGCAAGCTAGAGGCGTCCTCCTCTACGTTCGTGTGCTTTGGAGATGGAGTGTGTATGCCAAGAACTATGCAGGCTTCGGGTTGGACGACGAGGGCAATAGACCGATGGCCAGGGCTAGCGCTGACTGTCAGTGAAGGGCCCTGCTGCAGTTGAGGCAAATCCTCAGGTCTCATCTGTTATATGCAAGCGAATGTGCAGCCATCTTTTTCAGGCAGTGTGAATGGCCATACCGTGTCTGTGTCGCCTTCGCAGTCTCGTTGTGGGACAATTCGCCGTACTGCCAGTAATGTGGTGAACGGCTTTTGACCAAGCCCTGCCCGGCCTCGTCATGAAGTCCACTTAGAAAGCTACTGTCAGAGAGGGTAACCTGAGGTCGGCCAGGGAAGGCTTGTCAACGCCCCCGACAACATAAACACAAATAACACCTTTACCTTTTTGGTTTAAAATAGTGTCAACTGCAATAGCTGTTTTCCGGCCCCACCCCAAGCACCCACGTGTCACGCGTGTGTCGGCCCCATGTTGCCACTATGACGTGGCCACACAGAGCCTTCGGGTTTTATGTGCCAGTTTAAGACAAAAGCAGTGAAGCAGTGTGATGTAAGGTTATAGAATTTCTCCCACGCCCCGTCCCAGCCGGCAACAGGGCTGGTCCCGGCGATGAGGGAGGCGGGGTTTCCTACCCCTCATGTATGTGTGGATTTACAGTTTTGGTCCCCTTCCAGAGTCCAGCCCCGTCCCACTCGGGAACAGAGCTGGTCCCGGCAATCAAGGACACGGGGTTTCCCACCCCTCTCGCT
>VFQN01002016.1_pt1 | contig 32446 bp, 43 predicted proteins | sample 3512371 | NCBI WGS metagenome assembly VFQN01 (sample SAMN10412370, study PRJNA504923) | tailings metagenome | isolation source: Replicate 2 from Balatoc abandoned mine | place: Philippines: Itogon, Benguet | collected 2017-08-28 | reverse complement strand
TGGTCAGTGGAGCGTTCATATCCGCCCACAAGTGCTTGCCAAGCACCGAATTCCTAGCCCCTGTAACCTTCTCACGAAAAAAAAAAAAAAAAAAAAGCAGACTGCCGCCTGTCAGCAGCAACATCCGTATATGCTACTGCCTCGGCCTCAGTCGCCATCCTCACCTGAACTTACCAAGAACTGCCCATGTCACCGCCTCCTTGCCTCCCAAACCCTGCTTCTATGTCGGCTTTATCATCCTAGTACCGCACACTACGGCGCACTGCCGGCAGGCCGCCACCGCGCGTGTGCGTTAACCTGCTGCGGCATGCACGTGTCAGGTGGTGGAGGGTGGGCTGACGCGGTACCGGGGAAATCTCCATTCCAGCGCATAAGCTCCGCCTGACGCATCGCCGCTGCAAACCGAGACTGTGTTGGTGTGCGTTGACACCATCCAGTACTTCCCAGTACGAACAGCGACCGCCCGCCGGCACCCGGGGTAGACCCCCTGCCGGTACCAGCTACCGTACACCAAAGCCCCAGGGAACAGCTGAACCCCCAATCCCTGTACCCCGTATACATCGGTATAATGCTTCGAGCTGCGATGCCAAGGTTGCTGGGTGCTGGGTGCCTCTTCCTCTGCCTGGTTCGTTTCGCCTGCTGTGCCCACCAATGGGTGCCGTTTGCTCCGGAACCAATTACAAAGACGCTTTAGAGAGTCGTCGACATTGCCCACTTGAGTAGTATGCGGGTTGACAATTAAGAAGTGTCAAAGCGGTCTAGGTATCTCCTCACTTCCAATTGTTGGTTGCTGCAGCGGGCCGGCCTGATACGACGCATTCCAAGCTTCAGATAGGAAGGACATCTTTTGTCGCATCGCTTGCTTCTTGTACTGTTTCCCTACGCCTCTCTACGCCTCCTGTAGAGTCGTCTGACTATTACACGAGCAGTGTCCCCGACAGACACACCGCCGCTTACATACAGGCCAGTAACTATCAGTGCGTATGCATTAGGGGCGCCCAGTCTGAGATGAGGCCCTCAGAAGTGTACTAAGCTTCCACCTGCCGAGGGCGGGCGGTCACCATTCGTCGCCAAAGCAGCAGAAGAAGGTACGCAGTCAGAGCTTACCGAATGACAACCTTGCTCGGATACTGGAGGGGTTCTGGCTCAAAAGGGAGGCGTGTAATGGGTAAGGGCAAAGGTAGCATGCTGCCACCTCGCCCCTACATGGCCCCCCGCTTCCCGACTGCACTGACCACGAGGATGGCAGTTGCCACGGCACATCTTTCTGTCTATCTAATTGCTTTACGGGCTTACGGCGTAAGAAAGCAAGCCCGGGTCACTTGCTGGCCGGCGCTGGTCCGAAGCTTGATACCCTCTGTGTGACCTTGCCCGTGGCGGAGGCAACCCAAGGGCCATGCAGCCGCTTAAGGGCCACGTACTGCACTGTACACCCTGCGATCCTGCAACAGTTCGGAGCTTGTAAACGCACCCCGTGTGCCCCCCGTGCCCACAGCATGGGGCGCAAGGCCGCCTCTCTGCCAGGTCACCATGCCGGCGCCGTCGGCACCTATGCTTCCCTCCACACACGCTCTGTTCGGCCAGCGTTGTACGGCTTTCAACTTATCTCCGTCGTCTTAGCTCTCATAGTGGCATGTAAGTGATGGTAGAGAGGCAGAGTCCACGAGCGTTCCACACTTGGCCCCGTTGGCCATGTCCGTCTGCAGCCCGCTCCCGCCTGCAGCCGCCGCACCCCACGCGCCCTCACGCGCTCAACTGCCTTGCATCAGCCAGCGCGGGTGCTCATCAACTGCAGGCCCCTCGCATTGGTCGATTGTGAAACGCTCTGCTGGGCTTACTTTGCACAATCTGACGCTGCCTCCGCCAATGCTGCTGCTGTCTTGCAGGGTCACACCCGACCTCTGCCGAGCAGCTTATACAGCTCCAGGTGTGGTAGTGTCCAGGTTACAGCACCGTTTCCTGCCCTCCTCAACTGTTACAATCTAAAATCCGCCGGGGTCTGCCTGGCCTTCGGCCCTGTGACCCAGGCTCGTTCTCTACACTCCACACCACCAGCCCTATCGCCGTTGCGCACAGCTCCTGCTCCCGCCCACGCCCTCTGGCTCATCGGTCAGCAATCTCACCTGCGTTGCTCCGCTCTGCCATTCCCCGGGCCCCCGCACCGCAGGGCAAGCTGTCCCTGGTGGACATCCGGGGCCTGGAGCGGTGGCACGTGGTCACCACGGGGGACCCGCCAACCGCCTACATCCTGCCCGGACAGCCGGTGGACTTCCAGGGCCGTCCCGTGGAGCCCGCCACATACATAGTCCTGGTACGGCAGGGACACGCGCGGGACATGTGGCCGCATGCGCAGGCACGTGCAGGCCTGGACGCACGGACGTGCCGGCTGCCGCCCATCCGCTGGCAGCCTGGGATGCCAATTGTGCTTGTCCGGTACCGGGCAGCGTCATACGGTACCGGCCTGGCCCCGCGTAGTGGGCCGCCGTTGGTGCTCCTACGACCGAGCGTCCATGCAAAGTCTGGCCCAGAGGCGACCGCCTGGCCCGTGCACTGGGGCGGACGCTGTGGGAGCACGCCGATTGACTGCAAGGCGCGTACTGTGCTGCTTTGGCGCCCTACTTCGACATGCATAGCCATGCCATCCTGCGAAGCCGCCTCGCCTCCTGGCCTGCTTACCACTCCTTCATGTCCGTCCCGCCTGCCCGCCGCCTCCGCCCCAGACCTGCACGCTGTCCGGCGAGAACACGTGCTCCGCCATCTCCACGGTCTTCCAGACGGCGGCGGCGGCGCCCATCGTGACCACCAACCAGACCATCAACGTGCTCATGATGCTGGTGAGCCTCAAGGGCAGCTGCACGCGCGCAAAGGGCGCCAACGCCACGGCGGTGGAGGCGGCGTACAAGGCGCCCGGCGGCTACATCGACTGGATGAACACGTGCAGCTACGGCAACTTCAGGATGAGCAGGGAGAAGCTGACGATCTTGGAGACGCCAATCGAGTGCGGGACCACCATCATCACCAACTGTGACATCTGTGAGTACGACGCGGACGCCAAGCTGCACGGCTAGTCAGTTCCTATGCATTAATCGGACGCAACATGTACTATTTGCAGTGGTGCAAACCGCTGTCAACAGCGCGCTTTGGGATTCACCGCACGCTGCTCCCATGCTGACATGCCACCGTGCCGTGCCGCTGCAGACACGCTGGCGCTCCGAGCCGATGCGGTTGTGACGCAGCAGTTCGGTTCAGGTAAACCATAGAGAGGCGTAGCTGCCCGCTAGGTGCGGGTCTCGTACAGTCCGCGCACGGGAAGATACCCCCGACGTACGCTGCACGGTGCACCAGAGCCGCTGCCCAAACGTCGTCAACTGCTCCACGCCGAGCGCCATATTGCATTGCACTCTCCAGCGGGTGATGCCCAAGGCACCAGCCAAAACCGCCGTGCCGCATGTACTTCATTGCAGAGCCATGCATTGACACGTGCTGGGCCATGCCGTACAGGTTTCATGGCGCAGTTCAACCGTTATTCGTACATGCTGCCCGTGGGCATGGCCAGCGCCTGCGACTTCGCGTCCCTGGGCGGCATCAACAACGGGCCGGGCCTGGCGGACAGCGTGCCGCCCTCCACCTACGAGCTGGCCGAGTTCAACGGAGTGCGGGTGAGGTGGTGGGGTGGAAGAGACGTGGGCCCCGTGGAGGAGGGGCTGGGCCGTGAGCGGGCGTGGGAAGGCCGCCGGTGCTGCACGCAGAGCGTGTCTGCGACACAAGGTCAGCGCCATGGTTGGGATGGCCAAGCCCCCGCTCCAGATGCAGGGCGTAAGGGAAGCCGAGAGCTCAAATTTGGGCCGGGAGCACGCGAATACGAATCCTCGGGGGTGGCGGTCGGCAGAGGGATGGACAGCGCAAGCGCACAGGGGTACGGTGCAGCGTGCTGCGGACTGTTGCATGTTTGGTACACAGGCGTTGCCCATGCCGGACCGTGTGCCCCATTGGGTGCGAACTGCTTTACAACGGTGTACTGCACACAATTGGACAGGGACAACCGCAGTAACTGGGATATCCGCAAGCCTGCATTGAAGCCAGCCCTGTCAATGACGTACAGCCTTGTCGAACGACCTACCCCAGGGGTTGCAACGCCCTAACTAGTGCCATCTGTCCCCATTCCCCCGTCCGCTCTCGCCCGCTCTCCCCACAGACGTGGTTCATCGGGGACAGGTGGACCGACTACGTGAGTGGGCCGCTGTGCTCGAGCTAAGCTTTGCAAGCTGGGGTTTCGGTCTGTAGCACAGGCGCAGGTCGCCAACCTAGTTAAGGCTTGTACGTGCGTCTCCTGACATGCGTGTGGCAGTTCCCAGTCCCACATGAAGGATGAGCCATGTTGCAATGGTGCCGCTACCGCTGCTGGTTCACGTTGTCTTGTCTGCTGCCGGCTTTCACTGCTTGCCTTGCAGGGCTTCTGGTCAAGAGTAGTGGTCTTCCAGGTGTGTAGCTGTCGCTGCTACACGCACGATGCACCTGGGGCAGCAGCAGCGGGCCATGGCTCATGGGACATTGCTAGTAAGCGCTGCTAGGGCATGTCCCTCGGCTCTGCGCCACAAGTACTACGGCACCGGAACGCATCTGGGCCACCCGGACTGGTCACAGCTGCACCGCCAAGGGGCCGGATGCACCAGCTGCGGGCACACTACATGTGGGGTGGGGTAACCGCAGAGCGGCAAAGGGACGAACGGAAACATTTGTCTTAGGGTTTTCTTATCCCCCGGCGTGTGGGGTGGTGTGGGGGGCCGGCTCAGGGAAGCGACCGTTGCTGGGCGTAGGTGTACCCTGAGCATGAGTGCAAGCATTGAATTGTCCGGGCTGGAGTACGCTGGGCCTGCAACGAGCAGTATTGCTGAGCCTTTCCCATGTACTTGTGTCCGTCCCCTGAACCGCGCAGGAGTACTTGCACAATTACGGCATCTGGTAAGCCTGGCTCGGCGATGACCGCTACCCGTGTTCGGCGGGCGGAGCCTGCCTTGCCCTCTTCTGCCTTCCTGGCTTCTCTCCTAGATCTTGTTGCTGCGTGTGCTGGCTGGGCGCCCGTTGGCCTGGCCCCAAGTCTGAACGGGCAACAGCCGGACGCCGATCTAGATCTTTATCTTTTCTGCGCAGGCACGGGTACAGGAATGGCATCGAGTACGGCGACAACAGGTGCGTGTGTGTGGTCAAGGCCCTGTGCCTACAGCTAGCACACTGTGCACATTGAGGGGTGTCGGTCCTGTACAGGTCACATGCGCACCGCTGGCCATGCATTGTGTTGGCAACATGCAACTCCGGAGGCCTACCTATTGGCCTTCCGCGTGTGTGCCAAGCGCCAAGGACGCACTTCGCCAACGCACACGGGCGCAGTGGGCTGGCCGTCCCGGTTACCTTGCTTTTTTCTCCTGCCAGGTTGACTGACCTGGAACATTGACTTGCATAACCCAACGCACCCCTATCTCTTGCCATAACCCTGCCCCTGCCTGGTCCACCGCAGCACCTGCATGGGTCTGGGCAACGCTTGCCCCAGCGCCCCCGAGCTGTGGCGCCTGGGCTGGGGCACGGAGGTGGCGTGGCTTACGGCAGTGTAAGTGTTGGGTAAAACCTGTGGGACGCACGTGCTTTGAGACCCAGAAGCAGCAGCAGCAGCAGCAGCCTGGTTATGGGCGGATTGCCCTGCATCCCTCCACAAAGTCACAAGTGCGACCGCCTTCCCTGCTTTCGGATCAATGTCCTTGTACACGCTGGTCCACCAAGGCCGACCCACAGCGTACACATGCCAGCCCATAGCTGGTAGCCGACGTGCGGTGCCCGGCGCCCAGCCGGGGTCCGCGGCTCCTGTGGTGGCCGTCAGAGCTGTTTACGACCTGCCTTCTTGCCTCCTGCCGTACTGCACTGCCATGAGCTGGTACATGATCTGTGTCTGAGTCTGTACGCGAATTCGCAGCCAGACACCATGCACGGGCATGCCTGAAGTACTTGTGGCACTGGTCCAGTCTGCACGAGACCCGCAAGGCAAATGCGGCTGCGAAGTGCGACTGCCACGCTTACAGCCCTCTGCCTCCGTCCACCCCCGCAGCAACACGCCTGTGGGTCGCTACCTGCGCTACCGCCTGCCCGCCACCTGCATCGCCAACAATGGCGTCATGCTCAAGATCGGGCCCTCGTGGCTGGGCGTCAGCTACACCAAGTGGGTGCCACACGTCGCACGCCGCCCGGTGGTGGTGTGCCCTGCATGCTGCCTGCCGTGCTCAGTGCATCCCCCTGCTGCCCCGTGCTGTTTCTTACACGATACGTCCAGGGCTGTACCATGTACCGTAGCCTTTCACCTCGCTGTGCCTCATGGCCAAGGCTACCAGGGGACTCTCCCCTGTGGTCTACACGTCCACGCAGCAGCTGCTTCACACGCTTCGCTTCGGCTTTGCGCCTGCTCACTCCCTCTTGCGTCAACCTCCTTGTTGCCTATGCCCCCCAGGAACGTGTACCTGTCGTACCGGCTCAACTGCCGCGGCGACGTGCGCCTTGAGCCGCAGTTCGCCAACAAGGTATGTGCTGGGAACTTGTGTGCCGTGGCCTGTCCTTGTTCGGCATTCCACTGCCACTTCCCACCATACCGTACCGCATTGTCTGGACTCGGTCCAACAGGCGGGTGAACGAGCTTTCTGTCTTCCAGGCCCTCCCTACCGTGTTCGCTGCACCTTGCACCTTCCTCACTGATGTGTTCGCTGCACCAGGCTGCGCCTTGCACCTTCGACTCTGATCTACCACCCCCGTACTCCTTTTGCGCTGGTTCACAGCTCAACATACACGAGATTGACAAGTCAATCGACAACGTGTTCCGGCGGGCGGGCGACCCCAAGGTTGAGTTCCTCCAGGCCATCACAGCGGGCCAAAACACGGACATGCCGCAGTACAAGATCTACATACGGGCCGAGCGTGAGTGCGGCAGCCAAGGGTAGTTCGTACAAGTACCTCTGTTGGTAAACAGCAGGGGTCTCCTCTAACGTGCGCCAAATGCGTGCCAGGGAGGCAGGGTGCAATGCAGGTGGACGCATGCGTGCAGTGCAGATTGGCAGGACGTCAGAGCGCCATGCAGGTTATTCGCCAATGAACTCCTGCTGCAAACACACCCAACGCCCACACCCACGCCGCGGCTGGCCAGGCCCTGAGCCCTCCTCCACGCGCCCCTCCCGCAGGCGTGTTACCAGGGCCCCAGCTGCAGGTGGCGGTGTGCCGCTACCTTAACACCCCGACAGAGTGCCTGGAGTACAGCCCTCCCCCGCCACCTCGCCCACCATCGCCCCGGCCCCCACCGCGCCCGCCCTTCCCCGTGCCGCCCTCTCCGCCGCCCTCCCCCGCCCCACCCCCATCGCCCTCACAGCCGCCCTCGCCGCGCCCTCCGTCCCCAGCGCCCTCGCCGCGTCCTCCCTCGCCGCGCCCTCCCTCGCCCCGCCCTCCGTCCCCAGCGCCCTCGCCGCGTCCTCCGTCCCCTCCTCCACCATCCCCCAACCCGCCCACCGCTGCCGCAACGAGGCACTGAGGGGCGCACGGTGGACCATGAGTCTCATTCAAACTTCCCTGGTCACAAACTCATAACTGTGAGACTTGAACAGATGGTACAGTGCAGGTCAAGCACGCAGGGCGTAAGTAAAACGTTTCCCGTCAAGTACCCTGAGAGTAGCGGAGAGCAGATGCCGAAAGGGCAGTGGCTTCTTGAGTATGGGAGGGTGTGCGTGTTCCCCATGCCTGCCCACGTGGTAGCTGTTGCCAGCTGTTGCCTTGGCCTGCAGGTTACATAGGCAGTGCCCAAGTCGCTGAATGCATAGGCGGGCTAAGCTAGTTGGTACTCGCTGATGGGGAGTTGCGCTGGCAGGTGTAAGTGTTGAGCTGCGGTGGCTGTTGCTTGTACCTGGCGCACCCCCAAGCGGCTGTCTCCCCTGGAAGAAAGAGAACATAAGCATGTGGCCGGCTGGCTATATACGTGTGGTGTCGTCAGGGCTCAGTGTGTTTCCAGTGTCAGCGGCGTGTGGGTGCAGCCGTATGCGCGGGAACGCGTTCTTCTGGAGTTTAGGGTCGTCGCTTGCCCACACTTGCATGCGCAGTCCATGCCACGCGAGGGGGCGCGCTGGGCAGTTGTGTGTGTGCAAGCTTAATGAGTTATGCATTCATGCGCATACAAGTATGCTAGATATTTATGGAGTGCAAGGCGGCAGCGACAGGTGCCCGGCTCGCGTGCTTGCCAGTGGTATGCAAGCGGGCCAGAGACGCGGAGGTTTGACAGCCGGTTGCCCTGGTAAGGCGGCAGAGGTAGTCTCTGCCAGTTTGCCGCCAGGAAGTAGGAATGACGTGGATGGAGTGCATGTGTTGAGGCTGTGGTCGGGATGCCCATATGTGTTTTGATTTCACTTCCGGTTCAATGTGTCTTAGCCACTAGAAGCAGTTGCAAAACGTGCGGTGTTTGCCTTGTTCACAGAGCCTTAGGAGGATGAGTCCCCTGATGCTGCCGGTGGAGCAGCTGCCTATGGAGCCACGGAGCTACAATAGGAGCACCTGGGAGCACCGGTAGTGCCATGGTGCAGGCAAACAGGCAGTATTGAGGCAAGAGACGCTCCAAGGACTGGGGTATAGCTCCTTCCTTGAGCGCTCTCGGGGACAGGTCATCACCGCAGCCCTCAAGGCCACCCGAAGCACGCCTCTGGGTGCAGGCAGGGATGCAGGCGTGCCAGGCGCTTTTCTTGAGCAAATTGTTAGACTGCGTCCATCATTTTGGACTTTCTGACAGGTCCGCACTGCATGCAAGCTAAGCAGGGTTTGCTGCGTCCTGGAAGGGGAGCTCCCCTGGCGCCTGTACTGGAGTGAGGGGTAGGTGCCGTGCAGCTCTGGACGATAGCATATCGCATGTTGATAGCGAGGTCGGTGTCATATATTAGTATTGTATGCTCCTAAAACATGCACTGCTCGCTTTCACGCGCGAACTGACGACTGGCTGTAGTCTGCAGCACCTACCGACGCGCCCTGAAAAACAGATAACAGCCATTCACAATGCTAGCAGCGTTTTGTATACTAGTGTATTATGACTAGGAAGAAAGCACGGCTGGCTGCCAGCCATGTCCATCCATGCCCAGCCGGTCTCTTTCCTGCAGGCAGCGACCTTCCTTGCGCTGCTCCTACTAGAAGGTACTATACCACAAAGCAGCATGTGTCGTCCCATAAGCACAATGGAGGGCCTGGGAGGTCTCCCCTGTACTCTCTCATCGTGAGAGCCCCGAACTCCTATCGACATTCGACTCTCACCATAGCCCTCTACTTTTGCCTGCCATGGAACATAGGCACGGGTGCGGCAACACGGCCACGTGTGGAACTGGAGGTGAGCCTGGATTGCTTGCAACGCCGTGGACCAGCGTGGACTAGGGGGTAGACAACCAGGTATCAAGCCTGGGAGGCACCAGGGCCAGGAGGCCAGAAGAAACAGAGGCAGCATGCCTCCAACTGCTGTTTTGCAGGGCCGGCTTGTGGTTCTTGACATGCACGTGCGGCAATTATGGCTGCTGGACACAGCCTCTGCCACGGCCTTCACTAACGGCGGCGGCAGCTTCAGCTGGGGCATGCGCGCACCCGACGGCGAGGGGGCAGGCTACGTGCTCCCAGGCCCCCTTATGACGGACGGGGGAGACCCCGTGCCCCCGACCGCCCGGGTGTCGCTGGTGAGAGGTTTGGATGCATTGGCATCTTCGCTACCCGTAATGCTGTGTGCGCGCTGTGCTGCACTGCTCTGCGCTGTGCCCCGCATAGTGCTGCATACCAGAAGAAACTGCAGACACAATTGCCGGAAGTTCCCCTTGCTGCTCAATGTTGACAGTATTATCCCATGTCCTATGTCGGCTGCCTAATGCCCCTCCTTAGAGGTGCACAGTTTCAGCGCAAGACCCCTACACATGCACAGCCGTGTCGGGGGTGCTGCTGCGCCACGGCGCGGCGTTCAGCGGCCCCACCGCGCCAACCCCTAGCAATTGGGCTGGGCTTACAACAGCTGGAGCGTCGTCAAGCGCACATGCCACAGCTACCACAGAGCTCCTGTCTGCTGGCAGCACAGCTGCGCGTAGAGCAGCGCAAGCGGTAACCGTGACGGCAGTGGGGTCTACAACCTCGTTGATAACCACCGCCAGCATAACGTACTCGAAGCCTGCCAAGCCCGCGGTTGTCGTACGGCTGCTGGTCATGGTGGTCAGCTTGGAAGGAGGGTGCAGTAAGGCGCCTGCAGCCAGCGTGGAGTCCGTACGGGAGGCGTACACGCGCGAGGGCGGCTACTTCGACTTCTGGCGGCAGTGCAGCTACAGCTGGATGGTGGGGGACCGCGCCGCCCTCAAGGTGCGTGGCGGGCGAGCCAGCCCATTAAGGACTGCATTCGCAGTGCGCGGCGACAATCACATCACGTGAAGGTTACATCTTCTTGCAGTTCACGCTCACGTAGCCCCGTGCGCCGGGTAGACACCCTTGCCTTGCTCTGCGACATACCCGCTCTCCTCAGGTGGTCGAGACGCCGGTGCAGTGCACCACCCTCACGCTGGCCTGCAACCCCTGTGAGTCTGCGAGCCCTGCAGGCCTATTGCGAGACGCGTGTCGCGGCGGGCGGGGGGAGAAATCTCTTGCGGGCATTGCAGTAGGTGGCTCCACACCCCTCCACACTCCGACCCAAGCGACGGTGACGATTGGTGTGCACTCGAGCGCTGATGAATACACACTAGCTCTAGCACAAAGCCTTCACACACAACATATCTAACTTATGCACTGCAGGGGCCCTGGCAGCAGCAGCGGACAAGGTGGCCGCTCAGATGCTTGGAAGCGGTAGGGACGCTACGATGACACATGGCCGTGGAGGCCCGTGGCCCGGGAATAGACGGGACCGCCGGAATGGTGCCCTACCCCGTATTGCCGTACGCGGGTAGTACTTCAGGACGCACGGCGAGCTGCTATCAGACAGTGCCCCGTGATGTTCGGCCCTGGTCCAGTACCTGCTGTTGCCGCACGCACTGTTTTACCCAGAAGTGTTACCCTGTCATAAGCACACCGCGACAACCCACCCGCATTGCTGTCTGCAATCTGTCAGCGGTCCTCCCCATCCCATCCCACCCTCCTGCAGCCCTGCAGCCGTACTACAACCGCTTCTCGTACATTCTACCGTCCGGATACGGCGCATCCTGCGGTTGGTCGGGCCTGGGGGACATCCCGGTGCCGTACACCATTCCCGGCCTAGCGGAGAACTTTGGGAAGCGGGTGGGTAGGTCGCGCCTGCCTGTCGTGGCGGCAGGTCAGCACGGCTGAGGCCACAGCCTCCGACGCTTTGTCCCCGCCGCCGCCTGTAATCCCGCTCAGCAAGTCTTTCACGGGCTTTCCTCGTATAACTGTTGAGCTTTTATCCCAGGGGACCTCCCCTGGGTTGCCCGTGCCCGACAACCAGGAGCACGCCCGCAACCATCTTCCGAACACTTTACCCCCTATTGAGGAAGTGCATGGGGCCGCGGCACTTGAGCACATCGGTGTGCGTCCTGCCCGTGCCCGTGCCCATGGCAGTGTGCTGTACCCCCACCGCTGCATGCAGACCTGGTACGTCGCCGACATGGGCCCTGAGTGGGTGAGTGCGGGGCCAGCCAGTGCGGCATGCCAAGGACGGGCTGTTCGGTCTCGACGACCCATGTGACTGTGCCTGCAGCGCCAGCGTAGTCGTGCAAATCATGCGCTGCTCCTCGCGCACCCATGTACACGGGTGCCTACTTGTAGCAGGGCCTGCCGTCTTGGCCTTCGCAACTTGGCTTATGACACCCACACGCTTCGCCAGGGAAGAGGCGCAAGTAGCGGTCTGAGACAGAGTGTGGTTAAAGCTGCCACAGATACGTACTCGGCACCAGGCGATCTGACCGTTACGCCCTCCGTGCCTGCCTAATCCACGCCATCCCGGGGTCTTCTTGCCATCCGGCCTGCAGGGCTTTTGGAAGAGGGGCTTCGTCTTGCAGGTGGGTCACCAGCTGTCAAACCCCTGGGTGCTGGGCTGCCCGTTGCTCGCGCTGGTGATTAAGTCCTAACCTTCAACTGTCACTGGACATTCGCAGGAGCTATTGCACAACGCCGGGCTCTGGCACGCGTGAGTAGGAGCGAAGGGTCCATGCGCATCCAGCCGAACCGTACCGGCACCCGTGTTGGTTCCAGCGTGACTAGCATCCTGTTGGCACCCTGAACAAGTGTAAGGAAGGAAGGCCGACCAAGAAGGGCTCGGCCCGTTGCGGCTAATAACTGGTGTCCTTTCCGCTGCTGCTTGACCGCGCCCAAGGAGCAGCAAAGAGTGCATCCTGCACCTGCAGGTACTACCAGGGAGTCGAGTACGAGGACAACAGGTGAGGTCGGCGGGCTGGTGGCGCATGACGCACACACGGCTGAACGACCACGGGAGAAGGTCACCACCCATAACTTCCCACAGAGTGGGACAGCCCATGGCAGGGGCAGCCCCCACGACACCACCGCACACTGCCTCACCGGTTCTCTGCCTCTCGCGCCCGCAGCAGCTGCATGGGGCTGGGCGAGGTGTGCCCCAACGCGCCCGAGCTGTGGCGCCTGGGCTGGGCCTTGCCGCGCGCCGTGCTGCGGACAAGGTACGGAACGGGCTGGAGCGCACAGCACGTGGGGGCTGGTTTTGCCCACAGATTAAAGGTACCTTGGTATCGATCCCATTCACCAGCTGGGCAGCAGGTTCTGGCTGTGGGTACCAACGTACCCGTACACAGCCTACGTGCAACGCTCTGCTGGAACCGCAGTCCGTACAATGGTATTGCCCATGCCCTGTCTTGCTGCCTCCCCGGTCCTTCCGCAGCACCCTCCCAACAAACCGCTACCGTACCTTCCTGCTGGCTTCAACGGCCGCCGGACGGTATGGCAGCTTCCTGCGGGTGCTTCCCGACTGGCTGGACAGGAACGCGTACGTCAAGTGGGTGCGCCACGTGGCATGTAGCACGGGGGACAGCAGCAGCTTGCCAGGTCTTGCCGGACACCAAGCCGCTGCCTCATCTAATTGCATGTCGTGTACAAGTGCTACGTCCTGCCGTGGCTGTCGCGTGTCGGGGCACCTCAAGCGCGCGCCCTTGACACGTCTTGCAGGAACCTATACCTGTCCTTCAGAACGGCACAGGGCGCGGACGAGCAGCTGGCAGAGGAGTTCCGGGAGCAGGTTAGTGGGCTAGGCTGCCCCCTCATGGTATAGTCCAGGCGTGTCGTGTGCGTCCGTGGCATCTGTTTGGCCTGCATACACGTGAGGTTGGGCAACATGCTCCGCCGAGGAGTGCCCAGGCACGTACTAATAGTGCGCCATTGGGAAAGCGCAACAAAGCAGGCGCACTTCCCTGCCCTGCCCCGCCCCGCCTTTGCATACTGTGCATGTTCCATGGCCCTCCTGTGCAGCTGAGCGTACACGAGTGGGACCGTGCAGTTGACGGCGACCCTGCGGGCTACTACGGGCAGTACGATTCGGTCAACCTGCTGACGGTGCTGCAGCCCTTTAGAGCAGTTGATCTGGCGCCGTACAAGTTGCTAGTCCGCACCCGCAACGTGGTGCCGCCACCGCCATCACAGCAGCAACGGCGACAGCAGGAGCAGGAGCATTGGACGGGCTCGCGGCTGGTGGTGCAGGTGGGGGCGGGCTGGGGCGCGGGCAGATGGCTGCGGACGGTAGTGTGTTGCATGCAGAGCGATGGGGCGGGGTGGTTGGGTTAGGTATGCATGCCGTACTTATGAGCGGTGGTGATGACTGCTGAGTCCACAGATTGCTTAGCCTTGAATTGCCGTCTTACACACAGCTTGACCCACGGCTCTGCACTCACTGCCGGGAAGCACGTCCACCAAGCGGCCTGCGGCGCCCCGTTGCCCATGGCACTCTGCGCCATGTACGCTCACGCACACACATGGACTACTTGCCTTACTGTCACGGTGTGACTACGTGCTCTCGGGGCTCCTTGCAATACCCCGCCGCTTCCCCAGGTTTGTAGGTACGACATCGGCTCTGAGAGCTGCCGCTGGTGAAAGCGTCAGCAGCGTTGGCCCTGTTGAGTGTCAGGGGAGCAGGTGACGCGAACAGCACGCATACAACAGGTCGTGGAGCACGTCTGTTACACTGGTGATTCATGGGTCCCATGGGCACGCATTGGGGTCGGGATGCTGGGGCTGAGCGGGTCGTGCGCGGTAATCGTGGTGCGCAGGGGAGCTCCACTGGCGGTGTCCGGGCGGTGCAGTGATACGAGTGATACTGGTATGCGAGCGGACCTCGACTGCAGGTGCTACTGCTAAGTTCGTGGAGGTGTGATCTTTTGTTGATGGCTGCACAGTAACTTCGTGTGCGCATCACCTTCGTGTGCCTGGCTGCACATTGGGTCGACACCAGGGCCATGCCAGCGAGGGGAGCTACCCCAGTACCCTGGCGCCAGCTATTGTGTTCAGGCCGCTCGACGCCATAAGCGCTTAAGGTCTATCTAATTGCACCGCGTCCATATATTGCATGGCTGCGACGTAGACTGAGGAGGCACCGTATCATGGGCGGTTAATGCAGAGCATGTCAGGGAGCCCCGGCTGGTCTTCTCCGAAACCTCCCTTGGCGAGTGGGATGCTCCACGGGATTTGGTACTAGGGCTGCTGCCTGGGGTACATATCGATGAATATTGTAGGAAGCGCCGGCGTTGAAGGCCATGTTCTGTGCATGGACCAGAGATGACTTCCGTCCGCGTGCTGAGTAACGCCCCCGAAGGCTCGTTTATAACAGGGCCGAAGCAGGCTCCATTCCCTTCCTCGGATGTTGAATGTAACAATAGTATATAGCCTAGCTCATAAGAAAGATACATGTACAGAAACCGGTGTGTAAGCCGTTAGATGTCACGTTAGATGTTGCACATTTGGTATCAACTGGCCAGGAACTACTAGGCCGACTTATAAGTAGTAAGCGTTGCATACGTATTAATAGATATCTACTTCTACTTCTGTGCCAACATGTCAAAGGTACGTTAGTATCTTTACCAAGCCCACCACGCGGGCCCGCTCGCCGCTGCCGCCATAGCCTCTCCCGGGCAAGGACATACATTGCAAACATACATACAACCAAACAATATGTTAGGATAGTGCCTAATCAGGGCAAAGTGCGGCCCCTGTCGCTTGTGCCCCTTGCCGACAGAAGACGAAACGACACGCAGCCGTGGGCAACGCGTTTACCTGAACGATGGAAGGGGAACCACAGCAAGCTGCCCCGCCACGCCCACTCAGGGTGATACCAGAATTACAGTTGTCTAAAGCACCTCCGCTCTCTCTGTTCCTGCCCCTCCTTTCTGCACGCAGTACGGCTCAGCATCACTCGCAAGGGCCAGTGCTGCCCCGTTGGGCTTGCTCTACGTGGTGTTGCTCATCGGGGCACTGTCAGGTGGGGCAGGGCAGGGCGACTCCAGGGCCTAATTATAATAAACGCTGCAACATGTCACTATGTGCAACCTGCCTGTATCACCGTGGTCGCCCCTGCAATACGACCTGATACGACAACGATACTGCACACAGACCTGTTTGCTGCGGATTGTCGTGCTAGGCACAATGGGACAGCCTCCGGACTTCCACCAAGCGGAAGTCTCTATCCAGGTGAGGGACAAAGGGAATGCTGGGTCAACCAACTTCCAGGAGCAGGCGAGGGGCATCATGGCAGACCGATGCTTAGAGCGTGGGCTTGCTGAACACTAGAAATAAAGGGGGCATTTATCCCAGAAGGCATTTACAACCGGAAGGACAAGGCGGGGGGGACGGGCTGGCGCGCGGATGATAATGGCACCCGCTGCGCTGTGGCCCGTGGGGCTGGCAGCCTGGTTTTATTGCATCGCTTCGCCCCACGCGCCTGAGCAGCATAACTCCGCAGCACCGGAAAATGTCGTGTTGCGCCAGCAGCTGTAAATGTACGCACGTGAAGACACAAGACACGGGCTACACTCTCTGCAGGGTCGCCTGGCCTTCAAGGACTCCCACAACGGCGACCAGGAGTGGTCCCTCGAGGCCCTGGGGGCCGACGAGCCCGCCGCCTACCTGCTGCCGGGGCAGCCCAGGGACTCCATCACCGGGCAGGCCCTCAAGCCGGGGAGCTGGGTTGCACTGGTAGGTTAGCGCGAAAGGGGCTCGCCGGTGCACTTGTGGGAGCTGGAGTGACGCGTGCAAGGGGTGCAGGCAGGAGCATGCGTGCAGGACGTGGAGTGTGGGGGCGAACCTGTGAAGGGGACCTAGCAGACTGGGCAGCTACCAACAGGTGTACAGCCAGACCAGGCTTCATTTCAGTTGTAATGTGAGCGATCAGCACCCTGCCTGATCACCGTACTGCAGTAGATGCAGATGTGTTGTGGAGCTGAGCAAATTAATTGTAAAGCCCCACAGCTCACCACTGCTTCTTCTCGCTTCCTGCTCTGATGCACCGGGGGGAGGGCTGCTCTTTCCCTGCTGCCCGCCACATGCCGCTCATGGCCCCCTGCCCGTGCCCTTGCCCTGCATCTCCGCCACACAGAGCTGCGACCTTCTGCAGCCTGACCCCGTCACCAACATCTGTACGGCCGTGTCGGGCACTTACGCAATGGCGGCCGCTGCCCCGGTAGTGTCGTACAGCGTTACTCTAAGGGTCAGTCATCGGCCGATGAGTATAGTGTGATGTTGGGAGCTTGACGTGGCTGCGCATACGCAGGCTGTATGTCCGGCGTCTGCCACGCTCATTTGTAGGCTTGATGCGGTAACGCTGTTTAACACACGGCTAGCACGATCCACCGTTGTGCGCAGTCCCAAATGGGGACCAGCACTGCCTGCTAACTGGCGCGTGGATGACGCACGTGCGCCGTGCCAGAACGGGGCTTACCGCCTTTGGAACAAGCCTATCTCCCACTGGCCACAGGCAAGAAACCCTCCCTGTACGTGTACCCTTTGTCACCGTTCAACCCTGCAGGTGCTGGTGATGGTGCTGGGGCTGGAAGGGCCTGGGTGCAGCTACGCGCCAGGGGCGGATGTGGACGACGTGCAACGCGCCTTCACTGCGCGACCGGGGGGCTATTTCGATTTTTTCAGCAACTGGTGAGAGTCAAAGGTGTGAAGGCAGGTTCGCAATCAGGCAGCTCATGGCTTGGGGTAGGGGCTTAGGATGCCGGTGCCGATAGGGTGCAGCGCGAGCAGGCAGGCCCGAGGTGTGCACAGACAAGTACCGTATGGTTCCTTTGAGCGCTTTGCATCTGCAAGCAAGTCCGCGCCGGTACTGAACCTACAATGCACTTGCAGTATAGGCTGTGGATGGCTTGCTTCAAGCCTTTCACAGCAAAAGCATGTTCAGGATGGGTGGCTAGCCATTTGCATTGGTACTGGAGCTGGCTTACGGACGCTGATGATCCCCTTGCAGTGAAAGTACCATCGTACCAGGTCCATGTGCAAGCAGTACCCGGGTAGCACTAGTGCCTGTTGCACCTAGTAATCGGGTCGTGCTTGGTGCCTCCGCAGCTCGTACGGCAGCGTCACGCTGGACCCCAGCGCCTTCCGCGTCATCGCCGCCAACATCCCTTGCTCCAGGGCGCAAGTCGAGTGAGTGGCGTTAACAAGTGCAGGAGGGGTGAATATGCGCACAGCTGTCAGGCTCGATGACATTGGAGGGCTGGGCACCAAACATTGTAGGAACAGTGGGACTGTGTCGGACTCTGCGTCCGCGCGACTCATCGCCATGCGACAGTGTGTAGGTAGCTGATAGTGAGGTGTGTAGCCGAAGTGTTGCTGGTGGTCACGGCGTATACACCCCGGCGTCCCTGCCACCGTGCGCAGGAGCTGCATGTCAACAGCTATGGCGCCCCTCGCCAAGCGCGTGGCGCGGAAGGTTCTGGGAGAAGGTGGGTGGCTGCGGCAGGGGCGTCAGTGAGGCACGGATGCATTGCGCAGAGTGTTTGCAGGTGCGACCATTGCACGTGTGGTACGGAGAGCGCCTACGGTATTAGGAGGGTCGGAGAGCGCCTACGGTATTAGGAGGGTCGTACCCTAACACCCAGAGCGGTACCGGTATGCCGGGGTATGCAGGCACCCCGCCCGTTGCAGCGATGCAGCACAAGTGCGGTCGCACACTAGCTGTAGCCTGACATCCTTGGCACTGCCCGAGAACCAACACCCATCCCCATTTTGATGTTGTGCTGCAGAGACATACTCGCAGTACAACCGGTTCGTGTACGTGATGCCCAAGGGAATGGACCCCTTCTGCAACTGGGTGGGACAGGCGGAGCTCCCGGGCACGCAGGTGGGCCGTGGTGGGGTTGGGCTGACGGTGGGTGCGGTGCACAGCCACACGGGGGACGGGCGCCAAATGAAGCGTAGTGGCGATGCGAACAGCAGTTGCAGAGGGCAGGAGTTGAACAGCAGCAGATATGAGCAAGCCAGTGTGCCGGTGCTTTGGGTCAGCGGTGCCTGCCGCTGAGCTGCTGCCCTGCACGGCCCTCCCTGGGGAGGGTAACAGGTCCAGTAACGGCGAACCGCGGTGCTGCCGTGCTTGACGACGATGCCTTGGCCCACTTGAGACGCCCTGCATATGTGTGCCGTAGTACCAATGTGCCCGCGTCGTACGGACCTGTACCCCACTACCCCTTACCCGCGCCCCCTGCCCACCGCAGTCGTGGTACATGCCAGACCGTACGGTGAGCAGCGCCAGGGCCTGCCAGGGCCAGCGTATGCATGTTCACGTGGGTGCATGGGCGCTCGCGCACTGTAAACGTAGTTTGTGTGGAGGTACGGTGCGGTGCACGGCAACGCGAATCACGCTGGGGACACCAGAGCTCAGCTTGTCGCTTTCCCCTTTGCAGGGCATATTTGAGCAAGGCACCGTCATGCAGGAAATACTTCACAACTTCGGTAAGTACTGCCATGAGCACTGACACTGGTAGAAAGCAGTAACGAGTACGGTAAGGCAGTGCCTCGTAATGTATTATTCCCGAGCGCCTAGCACACTGCTAAACACGTCAGCAAAGGCAGACGCGGGTGCCGGAGGCCCCAGGACGCCCTCATCCTGCCGCCAATGAGGCCTGACAGATTACCGGTATACGGAGGCTTGGCCCACACTGAAACGCCTACAAAGTGCGTGCACAGCTGTCCCCTTGCATCCGAGGAATGTTGCTGCTGCTGCCATGCTGGTTACCCGTGTGTGTTGCTCCTGACAGGCGTCTGGCACGGCTGGCGGGACGAAGTCGAATACCAGGACTACAGGTGCGACTGGGACATGGGGAGTGCTACGCACACCTCAGCGGCAAAACGGGTTGCACGCAAGGGTCGCAGCCTGGCGCCTGGGGGACCTTCTATTCAGTTACGCCTACCGGCCTGCCACTCTTACTCATTCCCTGCTCCCGGCTTTGCCCCTTGCTGCATGCAGCTCCGCCATGGGCCTAGGCAACAGCTGCCCATCAGGTAATGAGGGCGGTGTTAGGTTAGTTACAGTTACAGTTACAGACCCCAATGGGGTACGTCCGGAGAGCCAGGGGGGCCATAAGGACGAATTGTGCGGTATAATATCTAGTGTGCGGGAGGACGGGGCTTATTCGGTTAGTTGCAGCACCAGCAGCTGCACTTCAGGAACACGGGACCACTGATATCTTCCTGGCGAATGACGCGAAAGTGTGTGCATACTTGAAGGCAAGCATGTAACTAGGGCGACATGTTGCGGCCTGGCACAAGCGCTGACGTCACCTGCCCGCCCTGCCCGCCTGCTGCGCCCACTCCCATCCACGCGTCGTTATACCGCCCGCACACGTGGTACTGACTACTGCCACACCTACAACGGCCAATCATCCCCTTGCGATGACTTGCGGTGGCACGCAGCCCCGGAGCTATCCCGACTGGGATGGGCGGTAAGCATGTGCGCTAATTACTGGCAATGTCAATGCTGCTGCCTATGGCCCAGGCGGCTTTAGTGCAGCTTACACCACCCCGGTTGAAGTGCAAGCAACATACGTCACGTGCACCTCGCTTGCTCAAAGTTGTCTCATGGCGACCCCAACAACTGCCACGCAGTCCCCGCTGGCGGTGCTGGACAGCTCCTCCCTCCCAGCCAACACGCCCGTCAACGTAACGCTCCCCGCAACGTGCCTGGGGCCAACCGCCAACCACCTGCGCATCCGCCCCGACTGGATGGGCGAGGCGCACGTCAAGTAAGCAGGCTGTCGCCACGCTTTACCCGAGCCTGAGTAGAGTGGCTTGCTTTCAGCACGCTGCTGGTGCTCCTTGGGGTATCTTGCGGTGAACCGAACGAGGCACCGGTAAGGGTCGCTGACTGCCTTGTGCGGCCTGCCCCTTGGCTCTGCCCTCGCGCGGTGCAGGAACGTGTACCTGGCCCTCCGCTCCAGATGCGGAGGGGACCTGACACTGCTGGACGAGTTCCATAACAGGGTGAGGGACTTGGCCCGGGCAGGCCAGGACCTTGTGCGGCGGGCGTACGGTAGCACTAGGGCATAGTGCACACACCTTGGCGCTGCCTCACTGGTGGCGCGCGTTGCTCAGCTACACCGGCAGCTCGCCCTCACACGGCGCCCAGGGGCACAACACCATACAGTCTTAGGGGTGGCGTCCTCACACTTTACCAGGCATCCCAATCAGCTGCGTGCGTGCCCCTGTCCGCAAAAAGCAGGAACTGCACGCTACGGTGGGCAAGCCGTGCGTGCATGCAACCGTAGAATTTGCATCATACCAACGCACAACATCACATGATCCAAACCTTCTTGCAACTATGCGTGCTGCTGCGACTCATGCTGTGTGTCCAGGTCAGCGTGCACGAGCTGGACCGGGCCATCGATGACTCCTTCACCAGCTCCGGTGACCCACGGGTCCAACTGGTGCAGGTGGCGGGGCTGGGCAGCCGCCGCCTGCTGCCTGCATACAAGCTTATCGTATACCCCAAGGGTAAGCTGGGCTTGTCCCCGCATGACAGCTGTGTTTCATTGGTCTCGCATTGCAGCGTATGGCACTGTAGTTGCCACGGTGAGGGGTGATCAGGCTGAGCAGGAAAGGGGCACTCCATTCGCTGGGCTTGCAGGTCGCCTTCCTGTAAGTCAAGCTCAATGCTTGTGTGACCCACTTTGCCTGGACCACAATCCGTCAGAAGCCTTTGCGTGCGGCGCGTTACTGTACCATTTGTTGCTATGGCAGCTTTGGCGCCGTAACCTGTGGCGGCGCGCCCACTTCACTTGCGTCCGTGCCCGGTGCGCTTCCTGTGCGTTCGCAGTGTTTCTGCCCGGCCCGCGGATGACGGTTGAGGTGTGCCGCTGGCAGCGCCGGGCCACCGACTGCCCCACCTTCTGGGTGGGCGGCAGGAGGAGGCCTCTTGCAGCGCCGTCAGCGCCCAGTGGCCCCCAGCAGCATGGCGCACACCCGCCAGCCCCTGCCTACGCCGGCCCGTGGTACGGCGTGTAGCACTGAGCCGCATGAGCCAGCAGTGCTATGCTGTGCGCTAGGGAAGCATTGCCTCGTGTCAGGACGGGGTCCCTCTTGCGGTGCAGCGCTGGGCAACTACAGTTGACAAGAAGCGGACTTTGAGGCAGTCACAGACCCAACATAAAGGCTGACTGCAAGTCTGCAACCACTAGCAGTACTGAAGTGCATCGCCGAATTTAACGTTACTGCGGGGGATGTTCACAGCCAGTTAATTTGTGCTGGCCTGCACCTCGTGCGCACACGTCGCGTATGTCCAGCGCCTGATTCACAGTGTTGACCGCCTGTCGCAGCAGGTTGGTATCGTGCCAGGCCAAAATGCAGGCTGGGATTTGCGAAGATGGTGATCCAGCGTTTCAATTGTACTGTCGGCAAGTGCGGCTGCAGTTGAGCCACATGCAGGATGTGGTCGTGAGAATTGGACATGGCGGGCACCATGTTGCACCACGGCGTGGGCCCACCTGTTGCATATGAAAGGTGAAACACGCAGGGCCAGCGCATGCTTGCAGGATGATTTGCAGGTTTGTCAAATGCTTCAGTATAATCTTCTTTGCTAACGTCATAGTGGCGTAATCTGTCAGGCCATGCTATGCGTGGCCAGGTGTTGTGGCTGCTCATGGGGCACTAGGCACGGGGGCTGGCAGCCTACCGCAGTTAACTACCACACGCCGACCGTATCCTGCGTGTGAGGTGTAAAGTGGATGTGCAGGACACGTGGCGAGGACATGTCACAAGGACCATGCAAGGATGTGCCATCACTTACGTAGGTACACCGGTACAAACCTTGTGACGGTCATAGGTCGCTAGATCTGGTACGACTTCGGGCATTGTGTCAAGGGTACGACCGGTGTCCTGATGTAGTGTGCTAGCGTCAGCGGCAAACGAACCCTAATTGTGAGCAGGGCAGCTCCCGTGGTCACCAGGTCACCTGGTGGTCCCAGGTGCACCGCAGGGCAGCTTGCGGGCAAGAGGGCATGGGGGCCGGGAAGGGATGCCCCAGTTGCGTTGTTCCCTCCTCAACAGTATTTGATGCTGAAGGATGTGGCGTTGGCGCTTGTGTGACCGGAAGGCTCTCCGCTGGAAGGGCTGCAGGCCTCCGGCAACGAGTATCTCGTCCCCTGGTCTCCCATGCTACCGCGCCCCTGCCCCGTGCCCCAGGCCATGATTTACCACACGCTTCCCGCCGTAAGCTGGCATATGACAACCTGCACGTACCTTACAATTTACACCCGTGCCATTTGGACTGAGGAGCCACGTCCAAGCCCAACAGTATAAATACGCACCAGCTGCCCATGCTCCGGCACAAATAACACCGCTCCACTACCCATATCGCTGCACCAATGTAGTATAACTATAAGGGAGTCAAGCTGCTGTCATGGAGGCTGCGGTTGATGTTCTTACGCCTGGCGAGGCAGTAGAAGCACTGAAATGGCCGCAACCAGTTCCCGAGGACTGGAAGCAAGCCCGTGGACAAAAGGCCGATGAATGGTTTAGGGAGCAGTCGGAACGGCTCTACAGGTGCGTGTACAAAACGCCATGGCACAGAAGGCTTCCACATGCGGAGTGCCTTCACCGCGGCATCGATAGGGTCATCGGTGGCTTTAAGCACAACATACATGCTTTTGATCTCCTGTATGATGCACCACTGCTCCGCTTGGAACCTGAGACAACGCGGGATACTGCGCAGGTTGACTGGTGGTGCAACACACCCAGGCCTTTGCCTTTCTGACCTGGTCATAACCTGCCGCCTGCTGTTGCAGCGACTACCATGCATGCAACCAGGCAGCGGTGGATGCAACACTCCACAGGGAGCGCACAGCTTCCCTTTCGCAAATGGAGGCAGCACGCGTGCAGGTGCGAGCCCGGCCCACCCTGATGTGCAAACATTGCCACGCACGCAATACGGCAGACCAGGGGCAACTGTGCGGCTCTGCAGCTCTACATATGTGCCCTGCTACTGCACGCAGGCCCTCATCCACGAACAGCAGCATGTCAGGTGCGCACATCACGGGGTAACCTGTCCCCACAGGCGCATGGCAGCAAGGCGCGGGGCGTTGCAGGCCCTGCCCTCTCTGCTGTGTGCACGGTGACAATGTGACAGAGTACGGCAGAAGCGACAGGAGCAGCTGCATGGCCGGGTGCTGCGGACCCAAAGTGGCACGCTACTTCGTATAGGGGGTATGCTGGCACTTGGCCTGTCGGCCGAATGTAGGCAAGCACGCTGGCCTGGGTACGAGAATAGGGCTGCAGCAGTAACCAGGAAAGGCGAGGGACCTGGGAGTGACCTTCTTGCTGCACGCGGGGCACTGAGGCTACCTGGCGACCACGCCCACCCAGCGCAAGGCGGTCAGGAGCAGCTTCTATCTGACCACCACCGCCTCCCTAGCATTCTGTCTCTTGCATACGCGTAGCGATCCTGCCGCCCCGCGCCGGCCCCCCGCTCCTCCTACAGTCGGGCGGTCCAACAGCACCTGTCGGTGCTGCGGCAGCAGCGCCTGGAGGTCAACGCGGAGTACAAGGTGGGTTGTGCGTAGCAGCAACGGATGCAGCGTGGGCAAGCAGGCACAATGCAGAGTGAAGTATTATCCAAGAATGGTTGGGCGCAGCGTTGCGGCTTGCCCTGTACGGTGCCATGCGAGCAGGAGGGGGCGCTAGGTGACCGCAGCCGTACCGTGGGCCCAAACGTGTCCACTGTGCCTTTCCCTTGATTGTTGTGCATCTCCTCCCTTTCAGGCCCTCCGCCTGCCCCACTTCACGCCCCCGCGGCCCCTGGCGCTCATCACCGCCCCCGACGGCGGCCCCAGCTTCCTGGAGCGCCTCTTCACGCGCGCACTGTCCACCACGCTGCTCGCGGCCGTGACCGCTGACAGGCGAGTCACACACTGAGCATGTATAGCTGCGGCTCTTAAGGGGGAGTTGGGTGGCTCCCCTGGACGAGCGTGGATACCGCTGCGGGGTACTTTCGGCAAACAGTTGTTGCCTCGCAGAAGCATACCCTCTATGTGTCCAGTCAGGCACGTTTTGCAGGAAGTGGGCATGCTAGGGTACCCTGGGCTTGCATTGCCCGCCGAGGGAGGGGGGACCGCCGCACCTGCTGTGTCACAGCATACATGTTGCGATGCTGCGGGCGAGCGCGACCATAGCACACCGTGCCCGTGCCTACACGCCGCATCTTTGCAACCCACCTGCAGCACCAGCCTTGGGTGTGATCAGGCTTTCCTCGTGCTCCGTCGGCTGCAGGGCGGACGAGGCGAGCCCGTCTGCCTGGGGCGGTGACAGCGGCGGCATGCACAGCCGGCGGCCCGTGCCGTGCGCCACCGCGGTGTGGTGCGAGCTGGGGCAGAACCGCGTGACCATGCAGGACCCGCACCTGGCCAGGTGGGCGGCCCCGGGACCTAAGCAGTTGTGCACTAATAATAATGAGGGGGGGCGGTATCTGATGGTCACGGACAAGCCCCTACGGCCGCGCAGCTGCGCGGGTCCGATCAGGGCAGGCGTGCGCAGGCGTGACATTTCCCGTCACTACACCAGTGTCTGCGGCTATTTGTTGATCACGGGGCCCTCTCCCCGGTGGCCGGCTGAACCGGACCACGACCCTGAATACGACACCTTCTCTGCACTGAGGCTGGTCCGTATCGGCCCCAGGTAGTTTGTATCTGTGCCGTACCCTGTGAGCGATACTAACGCCCCGACCCGGTACCGCCAGCGGCGCAGATGCCCGGCACGTGGCTGTTCAGCCCTCCCCTTCTGCCGTGCCTTTCTATCTTTCTGAGGATAGGCCCTACCTATATCTCCCCTGGTCGCTCTGTACAAGCCTATGCTGGCGCCTTCGCCAAAAGAAGGCCCTGACCTCTCCTCGCATGCACAAGTAGTGCAATGTCCTAGTCCCTCCTGTGTTCCCCCTGCCGCGTGTGCAGGCTGGAGGCGCTGGAGCGCTGCCAGCTGGCGGTAGTGGTGCTCAGCCCCGCACTACAGGTGGGTGCGTGGCCTGGGATGCACACGCTTGCGGCACTTGGGTCTATTTGCACCATGCAGAAGAGCAAGTCAGGAAACGCCTACCGCGCGGAAAATTAGCCTCCCGTGCACTGCTCCATTGCCTCCATTGTGTCGCGTGCTGCACCTCCCCGCAGCGCTGGTAAGGCGAGAGGTATAACCGTTATCCCGTCAAGAGCTGCTCCTGACTTGCTCATATCATCTTGTTTACGCTCCCAACGCGACAGGAATCGCCATGGTGGGCCGCCGAGCGGCGGCTTCTGTCTGCCCGCCTGGCGGCGCCGCCGGGCACGTGGCCGGGGCCCCCGCTACGCGGCGTCGTCATCGTACGGCTGCACGTGACGCCCACGGCGGCTGAGCTGGCCACCGCCGCCGCCAGCGCCGCCGGCATGGGGCGGAAGGCGGCTGCTGCGGCCGTAGCGGCGGCGCAGACGGCGGCGGCGGCGCGCGGCACGGCGGCGGAGGTGCCGCTGCAGCTGCCGTTGCTGGTGCCTGGCTACCCTGTGCAGAGCTACCCCGTGGTGGTGAGCCTGCCGCTGCACACCGCAACCTACACCAGTTGAAGTTGACCCTAAGCCACAGTACTGCTCAGCCGATCCAACCGGCTACTGCCTTTTGATTCCGCATCTTGCGCTGACATGCTGCGCTTGGTACCCCTCAGCCCCTTACCTCTGCAGCGGTTGTGCCCTTGCGCATACCATCGCCAAACAGGTCCTTGACATGGAGCTTCCGCAGCCTCCCACCCCGGCGGCAGAGGGCCCTGCTGCCGCCGCCGCCATAGCCGAGGCCGTGCGCGGCGGCGTGGCCCGCGTACTGGAGGCGGCGGCGACGGACGGCCTTCTTGCGGCTGCCAGCCTGCGCTACCTGCCCGACCCCCCGCCCGTGCACCTCCACCCCGCGCACGTGCACGACCGACCAGACCAGATCGTGCTAGCGGCGGCGGCGGCTGGCGGCGGCGGCACCGGTGGCGACTGGCAGCTGGCGTCGTCGCTGGGGGCGTCGATGGCTGGCGGCGGCGGGAGCCTGGCGACACAGCTGCTGGCGTCGCCAGCACACGCGGCGGTGCCGCCGGGCCCGGCGGCGACGGCGGCGCACCTGCTGCCGGCGCCGCACCTGGAACACCCGATGGAGGACTGGACCATGTACGACACCGTGGTGAGTGTACGGCACGTGGGCAGGTCGGGACAGTCACTTCATACGTCCATAGCAAGCGTCCTTTCTTTGCCAGAGTGCGCGGGGACCTTGGCGCACCCTACCGGTGCGGTACCTGTCCTTGCAAGCAACCCGTTTACCGGGCCTCGCCTTCAGTCCAGCACGTGCTCACAGCGCAACACCTTCCGTATCTCTCTGCAGGTGTGGCTGGGCAGCCTGGGCTGCTCCCTGGCGCGCTGGTCCCCCGGGCTGCTGGCGCTGGCGGTGGACGGCCCGCTGCTGTGTGTGCTGACGGAGGGCGAGCTGCGGGACTGCTGCGGAGTGGCGCCGGACAGGGCGCGGGCGGCCATCCTGGAGGCGCTGGCCAGGTGCGCCATGGTGCTGCTGGGGCCTGGCGCCAAGCTCTGGCCACCCCCCTGCCTGGTGCCTAACTCTGGCATTCAGTGGCACACAGCACTGCGGCGAGCACAGGCACATGCCAGCCAACTGTGGTGGCTGCTGCCTCTGCAGTGCCCTCAGCCAATGCCAGTGTTTGTGTCATCCCGGTCCTTGCCCCTGGTCTGGTTGTACTCTGCGGTCAGCCTCGGTAGTAACATAGCCGACCTCCCCAACCCGCACCACCCTACCCCTACCCTACCCCAGCGTGCAGCGGCGCAGCAGCACGCGCCTGCCCACGCGGCTGCTGCTGCCCGGCCCCGACAGCCCCGCCACGCCGCTGTCCCCGGAGGCTGCGGTGGTGCCCCTGGCGCAGCGCACAGCGCTGCTGGCCGACATCTTTGCTTACTACGACCTGGTATGTCGTAGGCAGTATGCACGTGTGCGTGTTTGCCGTGACGCAGCAACCCCTGGCGCCCGCCTGCGCTTGCCGCGCGGCAGTGCTTCACGTACGGCAAGTAGGGGCGAGTCCTGCTAGGCGCGGCATGCGGCACTGTCGCCAGCTGGGTAACGAGTCCCTTGGCAAGCGCAAGAGCAGGTCGCTGCGCCCTCTTGGTTCAGGTCGTATTAGGCTTATTGCACCATGTTACACACGTGTGTCCAACATACTCCGCAGTCCTCGACTATGGAGATTTTCCCCGCGCGCAGGACCACACGGGAGACCTCGACTTGGTCGAGCTAGGGCGTCTTGTGGCCGGCTGCGGGCTCAGGGTGGATGCGGCCAGGGTAAGCGAGCGGGGGACTAGTTGCAGGCACGTCGGGGCAGCAGAGGGCACAGATATCGCTCAGGAACAACAATGGCGAATGGAACTGCATGCAGGCCGTCTGGCCTTTCTAAGTCCTGGTCGTCACGTGCGTGTGCTTGGGTGCGGGCATGTCATAGTCTCGGTATGGTGCTCGCGTGTGTGTCCCGCAACAGCTTAAGGACATCCTGGACGACTACGACGACGACGCGGACGGCGCCCTGGAGCTGCTGGAAGCTGAGCGGCTGCTGGAGGACGTGTGGACGCTGGTCATGGCGCAGCAGGTGGGAGGGCGCGTGTGCTGCGCCGTGCTAGTAAATGCGATGGGAAGGGACTGCAGTCCCTCTCTGGGGCGATCAGTGTGCTGCCGTGGGCCTCACTCCGTATCAGCGCACACAGCCATGTTAGTGGAGGTGGGGCGGAGGGGAGCAGCAGGCATCAGGCTTGCACCACCAGTAGCGCGCTTAAGTAGGCGAGACTGTCTGGCCGACCGGCGCTCTTCCGGAAAGCTCCCCTGCACATCCCTCCCGTTCTCCGTTCCCCGCCCCCTCTTGCAGGACGTCGCTGCGTGGACCCCTGCAGAGGCCGCAGATGCGCTGAAGGTGAGCAGCCACAAATACACGCACTGTGATCTGTGCATGGCCACCGCGGTCCGAGGCCAGTACTGAGCACCAGCCGAGCGCAACAGCCTGCCATTGCCCCGCACCTCGCACGGTGCGCTTGTCCGAGCCCCTCCCGTACTCCCACACCACTTACAACATTTCCTGCAAGCGATAAGGGACAGCTACCATGGGCATCTGCACTATGCACACTCCTTACCTACACTGACCATTCCGCTGTGCTGCTAGCCCCCACCCATTCGACCCCCAACCTAGCATTTGTGCGCCACTCCGCACGCAGGACGCCCAGGAACTGGAGTGGCCGCTGGACACCCCCCGCGCCTCCCCCGACGCCGACCGCCTCGCCGCCGCCACCCCCTCCCTGGCCTCAATTGATATACGCGGCACGCCACGGAACGCCGCCGCTGCAGCCCAGCGCAGCGGCACCAGCCACAGCAACGGCCAACTGTCAACCGCCTCCGCTCGGGATGAGTCCGGGGCCCAGGTGCACATCATAGACCACACGGGCCTGGTGACGGCCCGCGCGTCACCAGTCTCCATGTCATCCGCTGCCGCATCTTCCAACGGCAGTGGCGGCGGCAACTTTGCCGCCGCCCAGGCCCGGGCAAAGGCTGCCTTGCGCGCCACCGTCGCCGCCGCCGCAGGCAGCGACGTTGCGGCTTCCGGCGGCGGAGCGCCGTCACCGTCGCCGTCTACGGCGGCGGCGGCGGACTCCCGCAGCCTCAAGACGGCGGCGAGCTTTGCGTCGTACGCGTGGGGGCTGCCGCCGCGGCTGTCGGTGTCCATGAGCATGCGCAGCAGGGGCCACAGCCGCCGGTTCGGTGGCGGCGGCGGCGGCTTCAACGACGCCGTGAGCATGGCCAGCGCGGCCGCCCCGTGGTCAGGGGCCATCACCCCAAAAGGTAGGTCACCTCGGTGTGCACCTCCGCAAATGACGCCTTCCGGTTCACAGTCACCGGTATGCGAAATACCGTTGGACAAGAGAATCACTTTCCCATCCTAATGTACGCACAAGCGACGCTTACGGTATGCCGGTGAGACGGTGAGTTTTGGTGACGAGGTGGGCCTGCTGCGTGGCCTGCCTCCGCAGCGCTCAAGTCCGGCGGGCGGCACGTGCTGTCCCCCGAGGCGCTGGCGGCGCTGGACGTGGACGTGGGGCGGCTGCTGCGGGGGGAGCTGGGCGCGGGGGAGCTGCGGGGGGCGCTGGGGCGCATGCTGGGGCCGCTGGACCTGCGGCGGGCGGGGCGGGTGGACCTGCAGATGCTGAGGTGTGGAGCGGAGGGATAAGAGAGAGGGAGATGGGTGTGGGGTGTGACAGGGGTTGTGGGGTTAGGGCAAGCAGGTAGGGTGGTGTTGGGGCGCGGCAGGGGCGGGAGCGCGGGGCTGGCGGGCCGCGAGGCTGGGAGATGGCGGGCGTAAGGGGGGAAAGGGCTTGCCATGGTATTTCCTTTTGTGGGTTGTGGCGCAACTGGTCGCTGGTTGCCACTTCACCCTCGAGACCCTTAAGACCCTGCTCACGCACGCCTGCCACCGTCTCCCCTCTAACGCAGGGCCTCGCTAGTGACCTCGGGTCCCTTTCATCAGCTCACGCCCTTCCAGACGCACCTCTTGTCAGCACTAGCCGAGCAGCTGGCGCAGCTGCCCACCACCAGCGGGCCCGCTGCCAGCACGCGCGTGGCCACCGCCAGCGGCAGCGGCGAGGACGCCCGGCGGCGGCGCACCACCAGCAGCAGCCTGGGCGGGACGCTGCTAGCCAGCGGCCTCATGGGGGAAGTGCTGCTCGGCATGGAGGTTGCCGTACAGCCGTACGTGGAGGGTGCCGTACAGGTGTGGGGGACTTTGGGCCAGCCCTGCTTGAGGCTGCATGAGAATGATAGTATTATGAGCGCCGCTCTATCGGGCTGCATGTACTTGAGAAGCGCGTATCCTTTTGGGCATGGCCACGGTATGGGCATCAGGTTGTTGTGTTGCTTACGGTATACCGGTAGGCGGTACAGTAGTTGATAGCTCGTCAAGGTATGTGACCTTGGGGCTACCGAGCTGCAGCAAGCGCGTTATGCATGACGTTTGGAACTGTTGCCGCGGCCACGTGGTGTGCTGATGCAGGAGGTTGCGGCGGCCCAGGCGGAGCTGCTGGGCGGGGTGTACGGCGAGCGGGGGCTGGCGGCCATGCTGCGACAGATGTACCGCCAGGTGCGTGCCGTACAGGTCACTGGATGCACGCCCAACCGCCATCGCGCGTGCCTGCCCTCGTGGTGCTGACAAGTGAGAAGACTCTCGAGCATCCACACACGCAAAGCTCGCATACCGGCTCACACCCTGGCTTGGCACAACCGTGGCACGAGCTCCCAACGCACTGTCGTGGCGGTCCAAGTCTTCCAGGCTTATGACAGGCGCCTCCCTCGCCGCCAAACCTGATCTGTGTGCAGTCCGCCGGCCCCGACGACCCCCTGGAGCTGTTGGCCCGCGGGCCGCAGCTCAACGCGGCAGCCTGCGAGGCAGCGCTTGACGCCCTCATGGGGGTGCAGGTACGCGGCAACTACTGCTCAGCAGCGCCATAGACACGTGTCGTGTTTGAGAGCAGCAATGTGCCGTGCTACCGGCGAGCTTGACGTTCCTAACGTGGAATGCGCCGACGGAAAGCGCCCCTATGTGACAGTGTGCTCCCTCACGTTGCTCACCTCCGATTGCCGCCTTCCTGACCCCTATGCGTCCATTCCGCTTGGTCCGCCCCAGGGCATCCGCAGCACGGCGCTGGTGAAGGCGGCGCTGCTGCCGGGGCACCAGCAGGCGGCGGAGGGGGAGGAGGAGGAGCAGCAGGAGGAGGACTGGGCGGCCGCCGCGCGCGCCAGCGGTGCAGGGGAGCCCCTCGGCCAGGGCAGCCAGGGCAGCACGCCGCTGGCGCTCAGGGCGGCGCGGCGCTTCCCCCAGGCGTGGTCGGCCGTCACGGCGCACGTGCTGCACGTGTATAAGGCCCTAGGGGCGGGCCAGGACGGAGGGGAGGCGGTGTGAAAGTGATTGGCGGTATGCGTTGAGGGCAGGGGGCAAAAGGCCAAGGCAGGGGCCTGAGGAGTTGTGTCTTGACACCAATCGCAAGGGGGACACCTGTTATTGCAAATGTGTACCGTACGTAATGAGGTGGTACAGCAGGCTGGGGAGGAGGACTGGGGAGTGGCCGAAGGTGGCGACGGGCGTAGAACTCGGCTGGTTTTGGTGTAACGGGTCCGGATGCCGGTATCGTGGCGAGCGTGAGTGCTGCTTTAGCCGGCGCATCCTTCGTGCATGGCAACCTGTGACAACTAGTTGGTGCTCTGCTGCTGATCGCGCGGCCGCGGTGGTATTGACGGGCGTAGGACAAGCTGGCAGCCAAGGCTCTACCTTGATACCTGGCTGGCGGTAGACTTAAGACGACCGTGCATGTGGCAGAGGCCCCAAAGCTGGGGCGCCTGGGCCCGACTGTTACACGTACATCATGGCATGCTATGTGCTCCAGCCCATAGTAAGTGTGAACCGTTCCTGCTTGTTTGGCCCACCTGGGCCCACACTCCCCCTGACTTCTGTGACGCAGTACTTGTGCAGTAAGCGCGCGCCATGGTGGCTCCCTTCTCGTGACCATGGCCCACCCGCACGTGGTCGTACAACCGCAACTTGTAATACCGGTAGTCTTACGGGCGGTGTACGGGACGTAGCCGTGCATCCGCCGCTGCGTCTGCGCTCTCCAGCCGACTTCACTGAGCCCGAGATACCGGTACAATGCCAGCTTGCCACACAGCACGTAGTGTCTTCTACTTGAACACAGAAACTCTGGACGTCTGCGCGCACGTCGTGCTGGCCACCTGAAGCCTGACACGAAGCCTGGCAAGGATAGGTGGTGGGCGGGTGCACCAGGATGCCCTGTGAGGTGCTGGCACGACCAGGTAAGGATCGGGGCGCGAAAGTTGGTTCTTAGACCGACTTTCCCGGGATTTCCAACCCGGGTTCGAATCCTACCTCAGGCGAGATTCC